>ENA-OQCX01000017-OQCX01000017.1-human-gut-metagenome-genome-assembly--contig:-NODE-17-length-76626-cov-7.681761_pt1 | contig 76626 bp, 77 predicted proteins | sample MGYA00242762_ERZ504587 | MGnify/ENA primary metagenome ERZ504587 (study PRJEB26092, sample SAMD00036337) | human gut metagenome | host: Homo sapiens | study: EMG produced TPA metagenomics assembly of...
TTCTTGTATTCATAGGTAACAACATTTCCTATTTCAAATTTTTTCTTCTTGTGGCTTATATTTAAAACGAACAAATGTTCGTTTTTCACTTCGAATTAAGCCATAATGGATTCCATTATCTTCGTAAAGAAAGCATATAAACCCTACAAAAACAGATTGTTGTTCCCATGGTATCTTTATAAATTGGGGATTGATATAATTTACAGGAAGAATAAAATTGTCTACTACTGAATTATAAAAAGCATTCTCATTAAGATTGGATGATTCAGAATTAACATATACATTTTTTATAGAAGAATAACCAAATGCTCCCCAATCTATTTTAGCTCCTTTTCTAATAATAAGATTATGAATTAAGCACGACTTTCAATCTCTTGTATGCTTTTCAAACATATATCACTAAGATTTATGCATCCACAAAAAGCACGTTCCTTTATATATAATAGTCCCATTCCACCAGTAACAACTTTCAATTTAGAGCAATTTAAGAATGCCTCTTTTTCTATTGTAGTTAAAGACTTTGGCAAGTTAATATATTTAATATTATAACACTTACTAAATGTACCTTTTTTTATTGTTTTCCAATATGCCGGAATCATAATATCATGCAGCCTACTACATCCTTCAAAAACAAACTCGTCAAGTTCGCATTCGGATTGATTGAAATACAATTTCTCTATCCGGCTGTTTTTGAAAGCGTGTTTACCTATATTCTTCAAATTCCTATTTAAAGATATGCTTTTCAACAAACTGCCTTCAAAAGCGTTTTCATGTATGAACTCGGTACTTTCTTCAAGTTTATAATTACATATTTTATTTGTGGGAAATAACAATAGCGTTCTCCCGTCCTTAGAATACAAAGCATCATTTTTTACACAGTAATACTTATGCCCATATTCAACTACAAATTTCGTAAGAGAGATGTTATGATTTGTCTCCGTTATATTTAACAAAGAGTTTTGCGGAAGCACTATTTCTTTCAAATTCTTACAGTATGATATTCGGCTTTCTCCCTGAGGTAAAATTATTTTTTCGATATTAGAACAATACCCAATACTATAAATCCCTGATGGTAAATAAAATTCTCTCAAATCCAGCGTTTTCATTTCACCTGAAGAACAAATATTATGCAGATACGAAATAATATTATCAACTTCAAAATTCGTGGTAACTGAACACTTTACAATAATGTTTTTGCACTTCTGTATCAAAGGGATCTTTTTATAATCAATCTCTCCCGTGAAATACCAAGCATTATTATTTACATCCATATTGCTAAAATCGAAATAGTAATTAACACACAAATTAACTATCAAAAAATAAGATCATCCTGCATATCACAATTATATGCTCTTACTTCCAGTAAAAGTGATTTTTTTAGTTGCCTTACCATAAAGTTTAAGAAAGGCTGATTACTTTCTTCTTCTTGTGACTGACGCAAAGAAAGTATATATTCTTCTCTATCTTCCTTGAAGATCTTAGCAGGAAAAAGGTGATAGCAGAATTGAATATAATTCATCAGTAAACGAGCCGTTCTTCCATTACCGTCCACCCACGGATGAATAGTAACCAAGTTAAGATGAGCGTTGAAACTCAACTCGTATTGTTCCCGAAGTGTTCCCGCAGTATTTTGCTTTTCTTGCAGGATAGCGCAAAATTCCTCTACTTTAACAGGCACTTTTAGATAATTCATATAAGACCGACCGCCCACGCCTGCCGTGACACCACATAAACGATATTCACCTTTGGAAGAATCGAAAGAACCACCCATTACACTATGCACACTTCCAGTTGTCCGCATTAAGGCAGCATTCAAGCCTTGCAAGAAAACCGGAGTTATTAATGTATTACGCTGTGCTTCTTCTTTTGCCAGTTCGTATGCTTTACGCAAATCCTCATTCATCAAGTGATGTATCAACGGTTTCCCTTTCGCCGTTACCCCTTCATCAAACAGAAGTTGCGTATCTATTTCGGTAAGTGTAGAACCTTCAATAGCTGTTGAATGGGTAATAAGAGAATAAAGGTAGTACTTATCATAATCCACCGCTTCATTGATGCCAAGTTTCTGAAATTTCTGGTATAACTGTTCTATCTCTTGCCAAACGTCTTGTTCCATTGCTTTTTATTTAATAGGCTTTATTTCTTTTCAAAGGTAGTGTATTTACGATATTCAGCCAAAGAAAACAATGACTTACTACTATATTTTTTGCACGTGTGGGGAAAATGCGGGGAAAATTCAGGTAAAACAAAAAAGCTAAGTAATTGATTATTCAATACTTAGCTTTTATCTTCGTACCCAGACCCGGGTCGAACCGGGATGGAAGTGAATCCACTGGTGTTTGAGACCAGCGCGTCTACCGATTCCGCCATCTGGGCATGTTTGACTTCTCAAATGCGGTGCAAAGATACAGCTTTTTTCTAAACCTGCAATACTTTTCCTAAAAAAAGGCGAAAAAAACGATAAAACCTGCTTGAATCATTCCTTGTTTGTAAAATATGCAGTACATTAGCAGAAACTTTTAAAATCAATAGCATGGTAACCAATAAGGATAATTTCTGTGTAATTATGGGCGGAGGAATCGGCAGCCGTTTCTGGCCATTCAGCCGCAAGACACTTCCAAAACAGTTTCTGGATTTCTTCGGTACAGGACGTTCCTTGCTGCAGCAAACCTTCGACCGCTTCAAGCAGGTAATCCCCATGGAAAATATACTTATCGTAACAAATGACTTGTATGCCGACCTTGTAAAAGAACAGCTTCCCGAACTTAAACCCGAACAGATTCTACTGGAGCCGACACGCAGGAATACAGCCCCCTGCATTGCGTGGGCTTCCTATCATATCTGCGCCTTGAATCCGAACGCCAATATAGTGGTAGCTCCTTCGGACCACTTAATCCTGAAGGAAGGCGAATTTCTGGCAGCTATCGAAAAAGGGCTGGACTTCGTTTCCCAATCGGACAATCTGCTGACACTCGGCATCAAGCCCAACCGTCCGGAAACCGGATATGGCTATATACAAATAGCCGAAGCCGCCGGTGATAATTTCTACAAGGTAAAAACCTTCACTGAAAAGCCCGAACTGGAACTGGCAAAAGTATTCGTGGAAAGTGGAGAATTCTATTGGAACTCTGGTCTGTTCATGTGGAACGTAAATACCATCATCAAGCAAACGAAGCCCTGCTGCCCGAGCTGACTTCCAAACTGGCCCCCGGCAAAGATGTGTATGGAACAGTCCAAGAGAAACAATTCATTGATGAGAACTTCCCTGCTTGCCCCAATGTCTCCATAGACTTCGGCATCATGGAAAAGGCAGACAATGTATATGTGTCATTAGGCGATTTCGGCTGGTCTGATTTAGGAACCTGGGGGTCTTTGTATGATTTGTCTCCCAAAGATGAAGCAGGCAATGTAGCCTTAAAATGTAAATCCCTCATCTATAATAGCAAAGACAATATCGTGGTGCTGCCCGACAACAAACTTGCAGTTATCGACGGTTTGGAAGGTTATCTCATAGCCGAGTCGGACAATGTATTACTGATTTGCAAGAAAGATGAAGAACATACCATCCGCAAATATGTGAATGATGCCCAGATAAAACTGGGAGAGGAATACATTTAAATTAAAAATTAAAGGATAGGTCCGAAGGCAAAAATAGCGGGAGCTGGATGAAGTCCAACTCCCGCTTCCGTTTATTTAGGGGAGGAAAATAAACCGATTAAAGCACTGCACGGATAGCTTCTGCCACAGCCTTGAATTCTTCGTCCGTCAGTTTCAGTTTGGGATTGGAGAAAAGCATATCTTTTTCGTTCTGCATAGGAATCAAATGTATGTGCGCATGAGGCACTTCCAGCCCCAATACCGCTTCTCCTACCTTTCTACACGGAAAGGCCTTGCCGATGGCAAGTGCCACTCTCTTGGCGAAAACATGCATCGCCGCCAAATCCTCATCGTTCAAATCGAAGATATAATCCACTTCCTGCTTGGGAATGACTAATGTATGACCTTTTACCAACGGATTGATGTCAAGGAACGCAAAGAATCTGTCATCCTCCGCCACCTTGTAGCAAGGTATTTCACCTGCGATAATTCTACTGAATATTGTTGCCATAGCTATAAATTATAAAATAAGGCAAGCCCGTATGCGGACCTGCCTTCCTTTAAAAGGATATGTTCACTACTTCCAGGTTAATCATGCCCTGCGGAACTTTAATTTCTGCGATGTCACCTACTTTCTTGCCAAGCAGACCTTGTGCAATCGGAGTATTGACGGAAATCTTTCCTTCCTTCAGATTGGCTTCACTTTCGGAAACGATAGTATAAACCATCTTCATGCCATTCTTCACGTTCTTAAGCTCTACCTTATTGAGAATCTGTACAGAATCGGTTTTCAACTTCGACTCATCAATAATCTTAGCGTCGGCAATGGTCAGCTTCAAGTTGTTAATTTTCATCTCAAGCATACCTTGAGCTTCCTTGGCAGCGTCATACTCTGCATTTTCCGACAAATCACCTTTGTCACGCGCTTCGGCAATGGCAGCCGATATTTTGGGACGTTCCACCGTCTCCAGGTGTTTCAATTCGGCCATCAATTTCTTGTAGCCGTCTTCTGACATATAAGCCATACTTTTTCCTCCTTAAATGTTATGTTAGTTTTTAATGGTACTATAAACAAAAAAGAATTCCAACATGGTCAGCATGCTGGAACCCTCTTTCCGATTTTCCTTTGCAAAGATAGCCTTTTATACAATGCGTGTCAAGCATAAAAGGCTGCTTTGTAACATATTTAAACGAAAACTTCTTATTTATAACATGTTACAGCAATGCTTTCACTGCCGCCTCCAGGTCTTTAATGCTCTCTCCACGGGCACTCAACTCATTGTTCTTGTTGACCAGGAACACAGAAGGCACATTCTTCACATTATAAGAAGCCGCTATAGACGAATAAATTCCATTGCCGTCGCGCACACAAATCCAAGGCAGATTGTCGGCAGTTGTTTTCCAATAGTGCTCGTCTGCATCCAGAGAAACCTGATAGATTTCCAATCCCTGGGCGGCATACTTGTCGTACAAGTCGCGCAACATATAATTATGTGTAGCAGAAACGGCACTCTGATAAACAGTGAAGTCCACAATAACAGCCTTGCCCTTCAGTTCGCTCAACTTACGTGTATTGCCCTTCATGTCACGCAGGTTAATGTCGATAATGCCGGTTTCGGAAATTGCCTCTTCGGGGATTTCCACCACCTTCTGCTGCGGAGTACGGGTATTCTTCATTCCCTTTATCACAATATTGTAGAGGTTCTTGGAGCGGTCGGCATCCGGATAATAATTGTTCAGGCTGGTTGCCACGGCTGCAAAACACTTAATGTCTTCCTTATTGTTCAGAGGGTCGAAAATCAAATAATTATTCAACTTCTGGAACAAGGCGAAATAGGCAGCAGCCGTATTGGGAGCGGCAAAAATATAGCTGATTTTCACTTCATCCTTATAGTTCTTCAATAAAGAGGCAAGACTGTCCTCAAAAACATCGGCACCTATCTTATGTGCCTGCACCGACTGCAGCAATGCATTCACATTATCCTGAAGCTTCATCTGCTTCAGCGTCAAGTCCTTTATCTTCGAGCTATTCGGAGAACCTTCCACTGTATAGGCAGTGGCGAAATCGGTATAAGGTGCCTTTACCAAAACCGTTTCCGTCGAATCTACCGAGAAATTAATAACCTTGTCGTCTACCCGCAGACGGTAAAATTCCGGAGACACCGGACGTACCTGCTTGAAGTGGAAAGAGCCATCCCCTTCCAGTTTTACAGAATCCAAAGGAACAATACCTTCCAATGCCGAGGCTTCCAAATAAAGCATCTTGCCGTCGGCACCAGACACTTCACCCTCTACTTTGAATTTCGGTTCGGAATTACATGCACCCAATGCTATTGCAGCAAGTGCCATAAAAAAGATTTTCTTCATATCGTATCTTCAGTTTTGTTTTGCAAACGTGCCTGCAAATATACTTCTTTTCAAGTTCAGTCAAAGCATTTTCCCTCGTTCTTCCATATAGAAAACTGCAAAAAACAACTAAATACAAACTTTTTATCTCATTCCCACCATTTTACATGAATAAATTATGTATCTTTGCACGAATTTTGAAAGAAAATTAGATATAAAACATTTTTTATGATTAACCCAATTGTTAAGACGATCGAGCTTCCTGATGGCAGAACCATCACGCTCGAAACGGGAAAGCTGGCAAAACAGGCAGACGGTTCTGTAATGCTTCGTATGGGCAACACCATGCTTTTAGCTACTGTTTGTGCCGCCAAGGACGCAGTTCCCGGAACAGATTTCATGCCATTACAGGTAGAGTACAAAGAAAAATTCTCCGCATTCGGACGTTTCCCCGGCGGTTTCACAAAGCGCGAAGGACGCGCTTCTGACTACGAAATCCTCACTTGCCGCCTCGTTGACCGTGCTCTCCGCCCCTTATTCCCTGATAATTTCCATGCAGAGGTATACGTAAACATCATTCTTTTCTCAGCAGACGGCGTAGATATGCCCGACGCTCTGGCCGGACTCGCAGCTTCTGCCGCACTTGCAGTTTCAGATATCCCCTTCAACGGACCTATTTCCGAAGTACGCGTAGCACGCATCAACGGACAATTCGTCATCAACCCTACCTTCGAACAACTAGAACAAGCCGATATGGACTTGATGGTGGGCGCCACTTATGAAAACATCATGATGGTGGAAGGCGAAATGGACGAGGTTTCCGAGCAGGACTTGCTGGAAGCGATGAAGGCCGCACACGAAGCCATTAAGATTCAGTGCAAGGCACAGATGGAACTGGCAGAAGAAGTAGGCTCTACCGTGAAACGCGAATATTGCCACGAAGTGAACGACGAAGAACTCCGTAAGGCCGTTCACAACGCTTGCTACGACAAGGCTTATGCCATTGCCGCTTCCGGAAACAAGAACAAGCACGAACGCATGGATGCTTTCGATGCCATCCGCGAAGAATTCAAGGCACAGTTCTCCGAAGAAGAACTGGAAGAAAAGGCAGCCCTCATCGACCGTTACTATCACGATGTGGAAAAAGAGGCGATGCGCCGTTCCATTCTGGACGAAGGCAAGCGCCTTGACGGGCGTAAGACGACCGAAATCCGTCCTATCTGGTGTGAGACCAGCTACCTGCCCGGCCCTCACGGTTCCGCTATCTTTACACGTGGCGAAACACAGTCTTTGTCTACTGTGACTTTAGGCACCAAGTTGGACGAGAAGATTATCGACGACGTATTGGAACACGGAAAAGAACGTTTCCTTCTGCACTACAACTTCCCTCCGTTCTCTACGGGCGAAGCCAAGGCACAGCGCGGTGTAGGCCGTCGTGAAATCGGCCACGGCCATCTGGCATGGCGTGCATTGAAGGGTCAGATTCCTGCAAACTATCCGTATGTAGTACGCGTGGTATCCGATATCCTCGAATCAAACGGTTCTTCTTCCATGGCTACCGTATGTGCCGGAACTCTGGCATTGATGGATGCAGGTGTGAAAATCAAGAAACCGGTATCAGGTATCGCCATGGGATTGATTAAGAATGCAGGCGAAGACAAATATGCCGTATTGTCCGATATCCTCGGTGATGAGGACCACTTGGGCGACATGGACTTCAAGGTGACCGGAACAAAAGACGGTATCACCGCCACTCAGATGGACATCAAAGTGGACGGTCTGTCATACGAAATCCTCGAAAAGGCATTGCTGCAGGCTAAAGAAGGCCGCGAATATATCTTGGGCAAAATCACCGAGTGCATTGCCGAGCCTCGCGAAGACCTGAAACCTCACGCTCCGCGTATCGAGACAATGACCATTCCCAAGGAATTCATCGGTGCTGTCATCGGCCCTGGTGGAAAGATTATCCAAGGTATGCAGGAAGAAACCGGTGCTACCATTACTATTGAAGAAGTGGACAACATCGGTAGAATCGAAATCGCCGGTACCAACAAGAAGAGCATCGATGATGCTATGCGTATCATCAAAGGGATTGTAGCTGTCCCCGAAGTAGGCGAAGTCTACAAAGGCAAGGTACGCTCCATTATGCCTTACGGTGCATTCGTTGAATTCCTGCCGGGTAAGGACGGCTTGCTCCATATCTCCGAAATCGACTGGAAACGTCTGGAAACAGTAGAAGAAGCCGGTATCAAGGAAGGTGATGAAATTGACGTAAAACTTCTCGACATCGACCCGAAGACCGGAAAATTTAAGCTGTCACGCAAAGTATTGCTTCCGAGACCGGAAAGACAAGAAAGACCGGAAAAGAAATAAGAAATCTCTTATTCTTTAAGTATATAAAGCCTGGTGGAACCCCATCAGGCTTTCTTTTTGTCAATACTGCCAGAAATGGCTCTGAAAAAACAAGGCATAATGCTTGCATATTCCAAAAAGATTATGTTTTTTTGCTATGTAAAGCCTTATATTCCATAAAGAACCTCAATTAATGTCCGGTTTAAGGAGCCTACATACTATGAATCTTTTCTCACGCTTTTTCCAGGAAAACCAAGAAAAGTTTTTGGCTTTTGCTTATTCTTATCTCAGGGATAAAGCAGAAGCGGAAGACGTTGTGATGGAATCCATGATTGCCTTATGGGAAAACCGAGACCGCTGGGAAGAAAACAGTAACCTGCATGCCCTGCTGCTGACCATCATAAAGAACAAAGCCCTGCACGTACTCGAGCACAAGCAGGTGCGTCTGCGAGCGGAAGAAACCATCAGCAGCCACAACCTGCGCGAACTGGACTTACGCATCTCCACCTTGAAAGCCTGCGAACCGGACCAGATATTCAACACGGAAATACAGCATATCGTAAATAAGACCTTACAGGAAATGCCCGAGCAAAGCCGGAAGATATTCATGTTGAGCCGATACCAGAACCTGGCAAACAAGCAGATTGCCGATAGTCTGGACATATCACTTAAAACCGTAGAGGCACACATCACCAAAGTGCTGCGGATTCTCCGGCTGAGACTGAAAGATTATCTTGTTACCATACTCATAATATTAATATCCTAAAAAATGCTTCTACGGAATAGGGTTACCGCCCACTTTCCGGTTATATATACAAAAGGTAAAAAGAGCACGTTTTAGAAAAGAAATAAATTATTGACAATGAACCAAGAGCTATTATATAAATATTTCAAAGGTATTACTTCCGTTGAAGAAGAAAAGATGATACTCGACTGGATAGACGCCTCGGATGAAAACCGGGACATCTTCCTGAAAGAGCGCATGATATACGACATTTCCTTGTTCTCGGACAAGCAGGGAAACAATGAAAAGAAAACGGTGCGCATCATGCCGATGCTCCGCTGGGCGGCCCGTATAGCCGCCGTCACCATTGTCGCCATTGCCGGTTATTTCATCACCTCCGACTTTTTATATAACAAGGAGGTGCAGTTGCAAACAGTCACTGTGCCTGCCGGACAACGGGCCCAAATTACCCTCGCCGATGGAACACGCGTATGGCTGAACTCCAAGTCCACCATGAAATATGCCGCCAACTTCGGACGCAACGAACGAAATGTGGAATTGGACGGAGAGGCCTACTTTGAAGTAGCCAAAAACAAGAATATCCCATTCTATGTACATACAGAAACGAACAAGGTAAAAGTTGTAGGAACGAGTTTCAACGTCTGTGCCTACAGTGGGAGCCATGAGTTCGGAACCACATTGGTGGAAGGTATCGTCGATATCTATCCGGCCAACAGCAGCCAGATAATCACCAGGTTGCAGAAAGACGAGGTATTTCTCAATGAAAACGGAAAATGTAGAAAGGCCGTCCTTCCTTCCTATGAATATCTACGCTGGAAAGAGGGACTATACTGTTTTGACGACGCTCCATTCAGCGGTATCCTCGGTAGACTGGAGAAATACTATAATGTAAAGATAACCGTTGCCAGTCCTCAACTGCTGAACTACGGCAGCTTTACCGGCAAGTTCAGAGAGCAGGACGGCATCGAACATATACTGCGGACCATCTCGAAAGACCATCCTTTCAAGTTCCGCATCAACGAAGAAAAGGATTCAATTGTTATATATGAGTAAGAAAAAAAGATCGGAAAGTACCCCCATACTTTCGATCCGAAACAGTCAAAAATCGACCTTAATCAATTTATTAACTTAACACAGTGACAAAGATATGAGAAAAATTTTGTTGATGAGGCTTTTTTATCTAAAAAAATTAGATTTTAAGCAATTATTGCAAACCTATGAAAATCACATTATTCCTTCTCCTGTTTGTTATATTTCAGGTGTACAGCGGGAACTGCTACTCTCAGAATGCCAGGGTCAGCATTCAAAATGCCCGGCTGAGAGTAGGGCAAGTTCTCGAGCAAATTGAATCGCAAACAGAATACTTATTTGTATATAACAAACAGAACGTCGATGTACGCCGTACCGTCGACATCAATGCAAGCAACCAAACTGTTTCCGAAGTACTTGACCAAATGTTCAAAGGGACAGACATCAAGTATGTGATGGAAGGCAAAAACATCGTTTTAACCAAAAACAGCAGGAGTGCTGAGGATAAGACAGACACTCTGCAGGAAATGGCTACTGTAAGAGGAAAGGTGACGGACTCCAAAGGCGAACCGATTATCGGTGCCAACATTCTTGAAAAAGGGACCGCCAATGGTGTTATCACCAATACCGAAGGAGAATTTAGTATGAATATCCCTCCTTATGCCACTATTGTCGTATCCTACATCAGTTATGAACCGCAAACCATTGCCCTGAACGGTAGAAATAATCTCCACATCCGGATGGAAGAAAAGAGCCTCGCCCTGGAGCAAGTAGTGGTAACCGCCATGGTATCCAGAAGAAAATGTCCTCATTGACCTATTCTACCCAACAGATAAGCAGCAGTGAGCTGACCCGTGCCAAAGAGCCGAACATGATTAATACACTGGCAGGAAAGACGGCCGGAGTACAAATCAATAAAACCGCCAATTTAGGAGGTTCTGCCAAAGTCGTCATTCGCGGTGCACGCTCTGCATTTGCCAGCGGCAACAACCAGCCTTGTACGTAATTGACGGTGTTCCTATGCTGAACAGCTCAACAGAATCCACCTCCACCGTAATCGGCGGTAACTACGATGGATTGAACCGTGATGCCGGTGACGGGATTTCCAACCTGAATCCGGACGACATAGAAAGCATCAACATCCTGAAAGGTTCTTCTGCCGCCGCGCTTTATGGTTCGCAGGCAGCTAATGGCGTCATTCTGATCACCACTAAAAAGGGAAAGGCCGGACTGCAGCGCGTTACATTCTCCTCCAACCTGACCGTAAGTCACGCCATCAGTACCCCCGAATTCCAAAATACATACGGCCGGAACGAAGATGGCGGTACGGCAAGCTGGGGTACAAAAGGCAATGTAACGGACTATGACAACATAGGCGAATTCTTCAGCAATGGCATCACCACTTTCAATTCGCTGGCCATCACTACCGGAAATGAAAAGGTACAAACTTATTTCTCATACGCCAACACCACGGCTAAAGGAATTGTGGACAATAACAAACTACAGAAGAATAACCTGAACCTACACGAAACGGCCAGCCTCTTCAACAACAAGCTGAAACTGGACGGCATTGCAACACTAATGACCCAAACCGTCAAGAACTCCCCTGCTACCGGCGGCTATTATCTGAATCCGCTGGTCAGCTTGTACAGTTTCCCACGTGGCGTAGACATGAGCACTTACAGAGAAAACTTTGAAACGTGGAATGCCGACCGCAATATGATGACACAAAACTGGATTGAAAAGAATGGAGATGGTACCGTCAGTGAATGGGGACAGAATCCCTACTGGCTGAAAAACCGCGTGCTCAGTGGCTACAAGCGTTATCGCGCTGTGGCATCGGCCAGAGCCAATCTGCACATTACGGACTACTTCAACCTGCAGGTACGGGGTAATGTGGATTATATCAGTGATAAATTCGACAATAAGATGTATGCCACTACAGCTCCCAACATCGCCGGCAAATACGAGGACAAGGAAAACGGACGTTACATCTGGTCGGACAGCCAGGAAATCCAAGTCTACGGTGACGCAATGGTCTTGTTCAACAAGGAATTTGATGACTTTTCCCTCAATACGGCACTGGGAGCCAGCATCAACATGAGTAAAGTCAATTCACTGACGATAGACTCAAGCTTGCTTCCCTCTACAAACCGAATGTATTTACCGTCCCCAATGTAGTGATGGACTCCAAAGCAGCCGTAAATCAGAGCATCGACAGCAAACGCACGCTCCAATCAGTATTTGCCACCATGCAGTGGGGCTGGAAAGGACTACTATACTTGGACATTACCGCACGTAACGACTGGTCATCCACATTAGCCCACACAGACAGCAAGAATACCGGATTCTTCTATCCCTCCATAGGAGCTACCTGGATTCTTAACAAAACCTGCTCCCTGCCCAAATGGATAAGTTTTGCAAAAGTGCGCGCTTCATGGGCGGAAGTCGGTAATGACCTCCCGATAGGAATCACCAATCCGGTAGACATCATCATGGTAGGCGGCAGTATCAATGTAAATACCGTAGAACAGCGCGGTGACCTAAAACCGGAAATCAGCAGCTCCATCGAATTCGGTACAGAATGGCGCTTCTTCCATCACCGCTTCGGGATAGACTTCACTTGGTATCAGACCAATACCAAGAACCAGTTGTTGAGAATGGACAATCCTACGGGCTCCACCTATAAATACCGGTATGTCAATGCCGGAAAAATACGTAACCAGGGTTTTGAGCTGACGGTAGACGCCACTCCGCTACTATACAGAAACTTTTCGTGGAAGAGTCTCATCAACATGTCCGCCAACAAGAACAAAGTAGTGACCCTGCATCCTGACTATCCGGAATTTTCCTACTACGAAGAAGGTTTCAACGCAGGCTATCAGATGCGCGTCAAAGAAGGAGGCAGCCTGGGGGATATTTATGGAAATGCTTTCCGCCGTAACGAGGATGGCAGCATCATGGTTGATGAAACCAGCAAAAGGCCTTTGGGAAATACCGGAAACAAGGATTTGCTTGGGAATGCCAATCCAGACTTCACCATGGGATGGAGCAACACACTTACCTACAAGAACCTGGAGCTCTATTTCCTGATAGATTTCCGCTTTGGCGGCGAAGTCATGTCACTGACACAGTCTGAGTTGGATGCCAACGGCGTGACCAAAGTCACCGAAGATGCCCGCACCCGGGATATGTAGAATACCAGGGACAGAAGTTCAACGACCCGAGAGCATTTTACAGCGCAGTAGGCGGCAGAAATGCCATCTCCGAATATTATATGTACGACGCAACCTGCATCAGACTCCGTGAAGTATCACTGAGCTATTCTTTCCCGAAAACGATACTGGAAAACAGTAGATTCATAAAGGGAATCGACGTATCATTGGCAGCGCGCAACTTGTGTTTCTTAAAGAAGGAAGCACCGTTCGACCCCGATGCAGTAATGTCCGTAGGCAACAACAATCAAGGAGTAGACGTGTTTGGCATGCCTACTACCCGGAATATCGGCTTTAACCTAAGATTAACCTTTTAAAATGAATACCTTATGAAAAACAAGTGCATCATATTCCTTTTCTGCCATAGCATATTGCTGCTTGCAGCTTGCACCGGCGGTTTTGAGAACGACAACGAAATCAAGGGAGGTTTCTCGGACGACAAAAAGGAAATAGATTTCCAGAACCTGACTGCTCCATTCGAACCCATACAGTCGGGCATCTACTTCAATATAGGTTCTGTAGGCTTAAATTGGGTATGGCAGATGACACAATCCCTGAACCATGACATGTTCTCCGGCTACTTCATGGACCCTATTCCTAAATTCATGAAATCCAACGCCTGCTACAACCTGAACTCAGGCTGGACCAATGCCGCATGGCAATGTACTTACGGATATGTCTACACGGAGGTGCAGAAGGCAGAAAAGAACTTTTATGGCAATGACAACTTGAAAGGCTACCTCGGCATTACCGAAATTTTGAAAGTGGAACTGATGCACCGCATTGCCGATACATACGGTCCGCTGGTCTACCATCAACTGGGTGAGACACCCCGGGTTTACGGACAGCAAGAAGCCTATACACGCTTCTTTGCAGACCTGGACGAAGGGCAGCAATTGATAAGGGAATACCTGGACGAGGGCGGTGACAACAACAAATTCAAAGAGTATGATATGCTGACCAACGGCAAGACCTTGAAGGAGTGGTTAAAGTTTGCCAACTCACTACGTTTGCGCCTTGCCATGCGCATCTCCAATGTAGATGCAACACTTGCCAAAGACCAAGCAACCAAAGCACTGAATGACAATCAAGGTGTACTGGAAGGTGCAAGGGAAACCATCGCTGTAATGGGCAAGAACTATATCAATCCTTTGTGTGCCGTTGCCGGTTGGGGTGAAGTCTACATGAATGCCTCGATGGAATCCATTGTCAACGGTTATGAGGACCCGCGTGGCAAGAAATGGTATAACACCGCCCTTCTCGAAGGTTATCAAAAACAGTTGTTAGGCATTCCCATCGGGTTACCCATGAAAGACGGTGACGCCAACATTTACAGTTTTTGCTCTTCCCTCAACACAAGTACCATCGGCGAAAAGACCGGAGCCGTATTGATGAGTGCGGCAGAAGTCTGGCTGCTCAGGGCCGAAGCAGCCCTCCGTGGCTATACCAAAGAGAATCCCCGCACATGCTATGAATACGGGGTAAGTACTTCATTTACACAGTGGGACTGTGCTGGTGCCTCCGAATATCTGGAAAGCGACAAAACCCCTGCCGATTATAAAGATGTAGTCTCGGGCGGCAAGGTAGGCAAGGACATGAAAGCCTTGATTACCATATCCCCAAATGGGAAGAAGATGCAGACATAGAGACGAAACTCGAAAAGATTATTACCCAGAAGTGGCTGGCATGCTGGCCCGAAAGTTATGAGGCATGGGCTGAGCAACGCCGTACCGGATACCCCAAACTTTTCAAGGTCCAAAGCAACACCGGAAAAGTGATTGATACGGATATCATGATCCGCCGCCTTCCGTTCTCGACGGACGCCGCCACTGCCGACCCGGCACAATACGCCACCCTCACGGAAAAACTGGGTGGCGCAGATAACGGCGCCACCGCCTTTGGTGGGATACGGGGAAAAACTCTTTCTAGAACAGACTCCACGCAACCGTAAGCCCTGCCATCACAATGGCTACCATGCTCATCAGCTTGATTAGGATATTCAAGCTCGGACCGGATGTGTCCTTGAACGGGTCTCCTACGGTGTCACCCACGACTGTAGCCTTGTGGACTTCACTGCCTTTGCCGCCAAAGTTGCCTTCTTCCACATACTTTTTGGCATTATCCCATGCACCACCGGCATTTGCCATAAAGATGGCAAGCACGAAACCACTGCTCAATCCGCCAATCAGCAGGCCGAGCACACCGGGAACACCGAAAATAAGTCCCGTAGCAATCGGAACAATGATAGCTATCAGTGACGGAACCACCATCTCGCGTTGCGCCCCTTTCGTCGAGATTGCCACACAACGCTCATAATCAGGCTCCGTTTCTCCCGTAAGGATTCCCTTGATTTCGCGGAACTGGCGGCGCACTTCGTCTACCATATGGGCCGCTGCACGCCCTACCGCATTCATCGTCAATCCACAGAAAAGAAATGCCATCATCGAACCCAGGAACATGCCGGAAAGAACCTCGGATTCATCAGCGTCACGTCATAGTGGTGCATAAAGTCAAAGAAAGTGGCATTTTGAAGAGACACGGCATCGCCATGAGGAAGCGACAGTTCGGTTGTCCCGAGGCGGGTCAGCCCGATACGGATTTCCTCGACGTATGATGCAAGCAAAGCCAATCCCGTCAAAGCGGCGGAACCGATGGCAAAGCCTTTGCCCGTAGCGGCTGTAGTGTTGCCCAAGGAGTCGAGCGCATCGGTACGCTTGCGCACCTCCTCACCCAGACCGGACATCTCCGCATTGCCACCCGCGTTGTCGGCTATCGGTCCGTAAGCATCTGTGGCAAGCGTGATGCCCAATGTGGAAAGCATTCCTACCGCCGCAATACCGATACCATAAAGCCCCAAGCCTACATTGGAAAAGTCGAAACCGGAAGCAAAGAGGTAGGAAGCAATGATGCCCACCACCACAGCAATCACCGGAATGGCCGTGGAGAGCATTCCCAAGCCGATGCCGGAAATAATGACGGTTGCCGGACCGGTCTTCCCACTTTCACTCAGCTTTTGGGTAGGACGGTAGGATTGGGAAGTATAGTACTCCGTAGAACGCCCGATGATGATACCCACTATCAGGCCCACTATCACGGAACAGGAAATCCACAGCCAGTTGTCCAGCTTCAGCAGCCAAAGGATAAAGAAAGTCGCAACGACTATCAGTACAGAACTGAGATTGGTACCGAGAGCCAGCGAGTTCAGCAAGTCCTTCATCTTTGCATTCTCTTTGGTGCGCACGGAAAAGATACCGATAATGGAAAGCAATATTCCGACGGCTGCAATCAGCATCGGAGCGATGACGGCCTTGAACTGCATCAGCGTATCACCCGAGTGTATAAAAGCGGCAGCACCGAGGGCAGCCGTAGCAGGATAGAACCGCAATAACTTTCGTACAAATCGGCGCCCATACCTGCCACGTCGCCTACATTGTCGCCTACATTATCTGCAATCGTGGCAGGGTTGCGCGGGTCGTCTTCGGGGATACCGGCTTCCACCTTGCCCACAAGGTCGGCACCCACGTCGGCGGCTTTTGTATAGATGCCTCCACCCACACGTGCAAACAGTGCCTGCGTGGAAGCGCCCATACCGAAAGTCAGCATGGTAGTGGTAATGATGCAGAGTTTATGGGTGGGTGTCATCACATCCTCCGGAATCACTGCATTCAGCAACAAATACCAGAAAGATATATCAAGCAGACCAAGGCCAACCACGACCAGTCCCATCACCGCACCGCTGCGGAAAGCCACTCGCAATCCGGCATTCAGCGAACTGCGGGCTGCATTGGCAGTACGCGCCGAAGCGTATGTAGCCGTCTTCATGCCCAGAAAGCCGGAGAGTCCGGAGAAGAATCCTCCGGTAAGGAAAGCAATCGGCACCCAGGAGTTCTGCACCCCGAATCCGTATGCCATAACAGAGAAAAGGATAACCAGTCCCAGAAACACCCAACCCACAATCTTGTATTGTTGGCGAAGGTAGGACATGGCACCTTTGCGCACAGCAGCAGCAATCTTAATCATCTGAGGAGTACCCTCACTCTCTTTCATCATTTCATGGTGGAAATACCAGGCAAAGCAAAGTGCCAGAACGGAAGCGGCCGGAACCAGCCAGAAAAGTAATTGGTCCATAGCATGATTCGTATTAAAAGGTTGAACGAAAGCCTAAAAGTATTGATTTGAAACGAAATAAGCAAATAGGCAGCCCTTTTTCTTGTTTTTTTGTATTTAATGAAAAAAATAGAGCATGAAATAGATAAATATTACAAGTTTTATAATACCTTTGTAACGGATTAACAAGCTAAATACAAAGGGATTATGAAACTTATCAGCTCTAAGCTACATGCAAAATGATGGTTTGTACATTATGCAGCATTATGATGGCATTCCTATTCATGGGATGCGAACGCGACGTCTACAATCCCAATAATGGGAAAGACGATGAAAAGACTCCCAACTCTTTTGATTTTTCCACAACATCTTCCATCCAAGTCAATGTAAAGTACGATGTCCCCGAAGGTTATAAAGTACTTTTTGAAATCTATCTTGAAAACCCGTTCACCATCGACAAAAACGGTCAGATAATGAAACGCACAGACTTGAAACCGGTCATCAGACGCATGACGGACGGCAACGGTGCATATAACGGCAAGGAAATCATCAGTTCGGATTATGGAGACGAAGCATATATCTATACTTCCTATATAGGTGTGCCCAACATCTTCAAGACAGTTATTGCAGAAAATGCCATCACTGCCTATATAAAATGGGATACAGCCGATGACAGTCCGCAAACACGGGCAGGTTGGCAGGCACCCAAAGGATACCATACATTGGGAACATGGAGCATAAGAGGATATCCTAATTATTTAGATAAAAACAATAATATTACAATTCCCGGTGATGTATTGACAATTATCAACAAGACCTTGACAGAAGGAGGCACATGCCCGGAACAATACCGGCAAAGTATAGATTTCGAAATCAATGACCCGCAAGGACGTGATGCAGAAGTGTATGTCCGGATGATTGGAGGGGGCAGCGGTGCAGCAAGTGCCTTCGGTTATTATTGCTACAAGACAGGTGCATCTTTAAGTGAAATCAAAAAAGCTCCCAAATGTATTGTTTTCCCAAATACTCTGATGGATGATTATTACAATAAAAGAGCTTCCGGACTAAAAGGCGGTGAAAGTGTAAAGCTTCACTACATAGACTCCAACGGAGTGGACCAAGGTACCGTGTTTCCCAATGGAGTAAAAATCGGATGGTTCCTATTGAACGACAGTTTCTATGGCGGAAACAGTACCCCCTTCTACTCTACTACAGAGCTGAATGAAGACAACCGTACACATACAGCCGCATTCCGTATCGATGATTTTATTGTGTTATCATTCGAGGACTGGACAGACGAGGATTACAACGATAGCCAGTTCAATGTATGGTCTAATCCCATAGAAGCCATCACCAATCCGGATATTCCTGATCTTAAGCCTGGCAGTGGTGATGAGGATAAGAAATACAGTCTGGAATACAAAGGAATCGTCGCTTTCGAAGACTGCTGGCCCAACAAGGGTGACTATGATTTGAATGATGTCATTGTAAGATACCAGTCCGTATTGAATTTTAATAGCAACAATCAGGTTCTTTCTACAGAAGATACCTATGAGTTGCTTTGGTCCGGCGCCACCTTCAAAAATGGTTTCGCTTACCAACTGAATACAGAACGCAGCAATACCTCAACCGAAATGCTGGCAACCTCCACAACATTCAACGGACAAGGACTGGATGCAGACCTTTCCAAAGCAACCGTCAATGTATTCCTAAGCGCAGTCAATGTAACAGAAGGAAATAGAAAAACCGCCACATATAAGATAAAAAACACCTTCAAGAGCCCATTGCCCCATGAGACGCTTGGAGTTCCTCCTTACAATCCGTTCATCATGGTACACGACGGATTGGGAAAACCACGCACAGAAGTGCATCTGGTGAATTATCCTCCGACCGAAAAGGCAGACATGACTTTGTTCCATACTGGAGAGGATTTATCTTCTGTACCGACAAGCTATTATATAGCCAACGGCAATTATCCTTTTGCTATCCATTTAAGCGGAGCAACAAGCTTCAATACTCCTGAAAGCCATCCGATAGACAAGAGCTTTGAACATTTTATGGATTGGGTCAATTCCAATGGAGCAAATTATAAGGACTGGTACAAATAACCGATAAAAGAAACTATTTATAAAGAAATGGCAGCCATTCATCAGGCTGCCATTTCTTGTATCTTCCTATATTGAATACTTAAAGCAAGCTTATTCCACCGTTACTGCCGTACCGCAGGCTGTAACCATCAGCATACTGCCGCTGCCTCCTACTGTTTCATAATCAAGGTCAACGCCAATCACGGCATTGGCTCCCATGGCTCGGGCATTATCCTGCATCTCGCGCAAAGCAGTCTCCTTGGCTTCGCGTAGCACTTCTTCATAAGAACCGCTTCGCCCACCCACCACGTCGCGAATACTGGCAAAGAAATCGCGGAATACATTGGCACCGATAATTGTTTCACCGGAAACGATGCCATAATAGCGGGTGATGCGTCCACCCTCAATAGTCGGAGTTGTTGTTACTAACATAATCTGTTTTTTTAAAGTTACTTATATAGTTAGACGCTGGCATATAAGGGAAAGTTGCAACGAAGAGTGAAAAAATTGTCAGAACATCCGGCTGACACGAACTATACCTGCCACCAGCACATCTATCTCCTCCCGGGTATTGTAAAGCCCGAAAGATGCACGCACCGTTCCCTCTATGCCAAGACGCTGCATCAATGGTTGGGCACAGTGATGTCCCGTGCGTACGGCAATGCCAAGACGGTCGAGCAATGTACCCATATCAAAATGATGGATATCACCTACCAGAAACGATATGACACTACCTTGTCTTCTGCCTCGCCGAAGATACGCATACCGGGAATCTCTTTCAGCCGTTGCATGGCATACTGGGTCAATTCGTGTTCATAGGCGGCAATCTTGTCCATCCCAACCAGCGAAACGTAGTCCAAAGCTTTGGCAAGTCCGGTAGTACCGATATAATCCGGCGTACCGGCTTCAAACTTGAAGGGCAATTCATTGAAGGTAGTCTTTTCAAAAGATACATGCTGAATCATCTCTCCACCGCCCTGATAGGGAGGTATCCTATCCAGCCACCCCTCTTTACCATAAAGCACCCCTACCCCCGTAGGACCATACACCTTGTGCGCGGAGAAAACGAAGAAATCGGCATCCAGATCCTGCACATCTACCGGCATGTGGGGAATGGACTGGGCACCGTCCACAAGCACCGGAACACCCTGCTCATGGGCAAAAGCAATCATCTCCTTGACGGGATTGACCGTACCCAGCACATTGGAAACATGCGCCACACTGACAATCCTGGTACGTTCGGAGAACAACTGCCTATATTCGTCCAATAAGAGTTCGCCCTTGTCATTCATCGGAATCACCTTGATGGTAATTCCACGCTTGGCGGCAAGCAGCTGCCAGGGAACAATGTTGCTATGGTGTTCCATCACAGAAAGAATCACCTCATCCCCCTCCTGCATAAATTCCTCACCAAAGCTGGAGACAAGCAGGTTGATACTCTCCGTCGTACCACGGGTGAAGACAATCTCATTCGTGCTGCGAGCATTGATGAAACGTCTCACCGTCTCACGCGAGGCCTCGTGCAGCTCTGTAGCCTGCTGCGACAGGAAGTGCACTCCGCGATGCACATTGGCATTCACCGAATAATATTCGTCCGTAATGGCATTTACTACCTGGCGAGGTTTCTGCGTAGTCGCGCCGTTGTCCAGATAGACCAACGGCTTGCCATATACCTCACGGGAAAGGATAGGGAAATCAGCTCGAAGCCTCTCCCCCAGCCCCTCTCCCATAGGGAGGGGAGCCAAGATACTACTCTTATTTATATCGTTGTTCATAATGAATCGAAATTATAAGCTATCACTTGCAGATGGCGCACCCCTGGCATTTGTTCAGTTCCCCCCGGAAACGCTTCTCTACCAGCAGATGCAGACGGTCTTTCAAAGCATCCAAACGGATGGTGTCGATAACTTCGTTGACAAAAGCGAACATCAGCAGCAGGCGCGCCTCGCGCACCGGGATACCACGCTGCCGCATATAGAAGAGAGCGCTTTCATCGAGCTGCCCCACCGTAGCGCCGTGACTGCACTTCACGTCATCTGCATAAATCTCCAGCTGAGGCTGGGTGTACATATGTGCATCTCGGGTGGCACAAAGATTGCGGTTGGTCTGTTGCGAACTGGTGTGCTGTGCGTCAGGGCGCACTAAAACCAGACCGGCAAAGGCACCTACAGCCTGCTCGTCAAGGACATACTTATAAAGCTCATTGCTGGTACAGTTGGGCACGGCATGGTCGATTGTCGTATGATTGTCCACATGCTGATTCTTGTCTGCAATGGCCATACCGCACAGATTCAGCTCCGCATGTTCACCGGCAAGCGTCACACAGGTTGTATTCCGTGTAGTTCCGTTGTGCAAGGTCATACCATTCAGCAATACATTACTATTGGCTTCCTGCCTTACATACATATTGCTGATACGTACCGTACTGGTGTGTGTCTCTTCGAGTTCATAAAAATCGAAAATGGCATTCTCACCGGCAAAGATTTCTATCACCTGCGTTGCCAGGAAGTTCACGCCGTCCATCGCATGGTCACACACCAACAAGCGGGCTTGTGCACCCTCCTCCAGAATAATCAGCACACGGCGGTTCACCATAAAATTGACGTCACCACGCAGGATATTCACCAGCTGAATAGGTTTCTCTACCACCACGTTCTTAGGAACATAAAACAGAACGCCGTCTTGTGCAAAAGCGGTGTTGAACGCCGTCACCCCATCCTCTGCCGTATCAGCCAACTTGCCATAATATTTCTTCACCAAATCGGGATGTTTCTCGGCCACCTCCTTCAGGCTGCCGAAGATAACCCTTCAGGCAGATGGACTTAGGCAAAGCCCTGCCATAAAAAGCATCGTTCACCACAAAATAAAGAGCAGTGCTCATATTGGGAACATCGCACTTGAACACTTCATAAGGATTCACCGGAATTTCCAACCGGTTCAAGTTCAAGCCATAATCCGGCTCAAAGAACTTGCTGATATCCGTATATTTGTATTTCTCCTCCTTACGGGTGGGAAAGCCCAAGCGCTCAAAGTCAGCAAAAGCAGCGGCACGCGGCGCATTCAGCACCTCGGCACTATGCCGGCATATCATCGCCTCCGTTTGGGAGAAAAGGTCTATGTATTGTTGCTCTACACTCATGTTTTCAGATTATGAGTTTATAATTCACCTGCTTCTTTCCTTATCCAATCGAAGCCACGTGTTTCAATCTCCTTCGCCAATTCCGGTCCACCGGTCTTTACGATACGTCCACCCAGCAGTACATGTACCGTATCGGGTTTGATATAGTCCAACAACCGCTGGTAGTGGGTAATGACCATAGCACTGGTTTCCGCAGTCTTGAGTTTGTTGAAACCGTCGGCCACAATACGCAAAGCATCCACATCCAATCCGGAATCCGTCTCGTCCAAAATAGCAAAAGTCGGTTCCAACATCGCCATCTGGAATATCTCGTTACGCTTCTTTTCACCGCCGCTGAAACCTTCGTTCACGCTACGGTTGGCCAGCTTGTTGTCCAACTCCACAATGGCACGCTTCTCGCGCATCAGCTTCAGGAACTCACTGGCCGACAAAGCAGGCAGATGGCGGTACTTGCGTTGCTCATTCACAGCCGCACGCATGAAGTTCACCATCGACACGCCCGGAATCTCTACCGGAGCCTGGAAAGAAAGAAAGATTCCTTCATGTGCACGGTCCTCAGGACTCATGCAAGCAAGTCCTTGCCATTAAAGGTAATTGAGCCGCGCGTCACTTCGTAAGCAGGATGGCCAACCAACACATTACTCAACGTACTTTTACCAGCACCGTTCTGTCCCATCAGTGCATGTACTTCTCCATCACGTATGGTCAAGTTGATGCCTTTCAATATTTCTTTGCCATTGATGCTGGCATGCAGGTCTTTTATCTCTAACATCTTTATATTTACTATTTGACTATTTACAATTTACTATTTATAAATCACCCCACGCTTCCTTCCAGCGAAATGGCAAGCAATTTCTGCGCTTCTACGGCAAACTCCATCGGAAGTTTATTCAAAACCTCTTTGGCATAACCGTTCACAATCAGCCCCACGGCATCTTCCGTAGAAATACCGCGCTGATTGCAGTAGAATATCTGGTCCTCACTGATTTTGCTGGTAGTGGCCTCATGCTCCACGATGGCCGTTTCATTGTGAATATCCATGTAGGGGAAAGTATGCGCGCCGCATTTGTCACCAAGTAGCAAGGAGTCGCACTGGCTGTAATTACGAGCATTGTCCGCTTTCTGTGCCACGCGCACCAAGCCGCGGTAAGAGTTTTCGCTCTTTCCGGCAGAAATGCCTTTGCTCACAATGGTGCTCCGGGTATTCTTGCCCAGATGAATCATCTTTGTTCCCGTGTCTGCCTGCTGATGGTTATTGGTTACTGCCACACTATAGAACTCCGCTGTCGAATTGTCGCCGGAAAGGATGCAAGACGGATACTTCCAGGTAATGGCCGAACCTGTTTCCACTTGTGTCCAAGACAGTTTACTGTCCACCCCTTTACAATGGCCACGCTTCGTCACAAAGTTATAGACACCACCCCGGCCCTCGGCATCACCGGGATACCAGTTCTGCACGGTGCTGTATTTCACTTCTGCACGGTCGTGCACCACAATTTCCACAATGGCCGCGTGCAACTGGTTCTCGTCACGCATCGGAGCCGTACACCCTTCCAGATAAGAAACGTACGAATCATCATCCGCCACAATCAAGGTTCTTTCGAACTGCCCCGTATTGCGGGCATTGATGCGGAAATAGGTGGACAACTCCATCGGACAGCGTACCCCCTTCGGGATATAGACAAAAGAACCGTCGGAGAACACCGCCGAGTTCAGTGCCGCAAAGAAGTTGTCACGATAAGGCACCACCGAACCGAGATATTTCTGTACCAAGTCGGGATGCTCGCGCACGGCCTCGCTGAATGAGCAGAAGATGATTCCTTTCTCCATCAGCGTCTCCTTGAAGGTAGTCTTTACAGACACCGAGTCCATAACGGCATCCACAGCCATACCGCTTAACGCCATCTGCTCTTCCAGCGGAATGCCCAGCTTATTGAAAGTCTTTATCAACTCAGGGTCCACCTCATCCATACTCTTCGGACCCTCCTTCTTCTTCGTAGGGTCAGCATAGTAGGATATGGCCTGATAATCTATTTCGGGAATGCGGAGATGTGCCAGGTAGGCATCTCCAACGTCAGCCAGTGGCGATATGCTTCAGGCGGAACTCCAGCAACCATTCCGGTTCTCCCTTCTTCTCAGAGATAAGCCGCACTACATCTTCATTCAGCCCGCGCTCAATGATGTCTGTATGCACGTCGGTCGTGAAACCGTACTTATACTTCTCCTGAGTGAGTTCCTTTACATATTTATTGGGTTCTTCTTGTTGCATCACTTCTATAATTACAAATTATGAATTACAAAATCACGGCTCACGGTATCAGTCAAAGTCTCCGTTTACAATCTGCTCCGTAACCGCCTTTGCCGCGGGAAAGAATATCTCGGCAAACTCTTCCATAGGATAATATAACACTGATTCTTTCTTTTTTGTTTTGCTAATCAGCGTATTGTCTCCATCTATAAATTCGATGACACCAATCAGCAGGCTCGTCAGCAGGAGGTACTTCAAAGCTCCTAGACCGGCCCCCAACCAATGATTGAGCCAACCCAGCGAGACGGCTCCATTGCCCGGTCAGCAGAGAAGCCACCAGGGAGAAGAGCAAAGGAACAGCCAGCCAGATGAGGACAAATGCCAGTACTTGCGCCACTGTCATAGAGTCCGTCAACGTGGGGCACAGCTTCGCTGCCAACGAGGCATACAACGCCTTTGCCGCCAGCAGACCGACAATCAGCCCCAGCAAAGAGGCCAATTGCTTCACAAAACCTTTCATGAAGCCGATGATTGTGCCCAAGCCGAAAACAGCCAATATGATGATATCTATAATTGCCATAAAATTAATGTACCAATGTGCAAATGTGCTAATGTGCTAATATGCAAATATGCTAATGGGGCAATGAGCAAATAGCTAATATGCAAAATGTGCCAATTGCCCTGCGGCATTTTCTGTACGCGCAGCCAATTGGCACATTAGCATATTTGCACATTATTCAATTATAATGTTTGCTTCACTTCTATTTCTTCGTAAGATTCGATAATATCGCCCACCTTGATGTCGTTGCAGTTTGTCAGGCTGATACCGCACTCGAAGTTGGTACCTACCTCCTTCACGTCGTCCTTGAAGCGCTTCAGGGCATTGATGGCACCTGTAAAGATTACGATACCGTCGCGTATCAAGCGGGCCTTGTCGCTGCGTTTCACCTTTCCGGTCTTGACCATGGCACCTGCCACCAGTCCCACCTTCGTGATGTTGAACACTTCGCGCACCTCGATAGTTGCCGTTATCTGCTCCTTCAATGTCGGTGCCAGCATACCTTCCATGGCAGCCTTCACCTCTTCGATGGCATCGTAGATGACGGAGTACTTGCGGATATCCACACCCTCCTGCTCTGCCATCTTGGCGGCAGCACCCGAAGGACGTACCTGGAAACCGACGATAATCGCATCCGAAGCGGCAGCCAGCGAGACATCCGATTCGGAAATCTGACCGACACCCTTGTGGATTACGTTTACCTGCACCTGCTCCGTAGACAGCTTGATTAAAGAGTCGCTCAACGCTTCCACAGAACCGTCCACGTCACCCTTCACAATCACGTTCAGCTCATGGAAGTCACCCAGCGCCAGACGGCGACCCACTTCGTCGAGCGTCAGCATCTTCTGCGTACGCAGACCTTGTTCACGCTGCAACTGTTCGCGCTTGTTGGCAATCTCGCGTGCTTCCTGCTCCGTTTCGATTACGTGGAACGTGTCGCCAGCAGCAGGTGCACCGTTCAAGCCCAATATCAGGGCAGGTGTAGAAGGACCAGCCTCCTGCATGCGCTGGTTACGCTCATTGAACATAGCCTTCACCTTACCGTAGCTGGTACCCGCCAGCACGATGTCGCCCATCTTCAAGGTACCGTTGGAAACGAGTACCGTAGCCACATAGCCACGACCCTTATCCAATGAGGACTCGATAATGGAACCGGTAGCACGGCGGTTCGGGTTTGCTTTCAGCTCCAGCATTTCTGCTTCGAGCAGCACTTTCTCCATCAACTCGGGTACACCGATACCCTTTTTGGCAGAGATATCTTGCGACTGATACTTACCGCCCCACTCTTCCACCAGGAAGTTCATGGCAGCCAGCTCTTCCTTAATCTTGTCGGGGTTGGCAGTCGGTTTATCAATCTTATTGATTGCAAATACAATAGGAACACCCGCAGCCATGGCATGGTTGATGGCTTCCTTTGTCTGCGGCATCACGTTGTCGTCAGCAGCCACAATGATGATGGCAATATCCGTAGCTTTGGCACCACGGGCACGCATGGCGGTAAACGCCTCGTGGCCCGGAGTATCGAGGAATGTAATCTTACGTCCGTCGTCCAGTGACACGTGGTAGGCACCGATGTGCTGTGTGATACCACCCGCTTCACCGGCAATCACATTCGCCTTACGGATATAGTCGAGCAATGAAGTCTTACCGTGGTCTACGTGACCCATCACCGTTACAATCGGAGCGCGAGGTTCCAAATCTTCCTCATCATCCTCTTCCTCTACGATGGCCTGCGCCACTTCTGCGCTTACATATTCTGTCTTGAAGCCGAATTCCTCAGCCACCAGGTTGATGGTCTCGGCATCCAGACGCTGGTTGATGGATACCATCATACCAATGCTCATACAAGTGGCGATGACCTGAGTAACAGAAACATCCATCATGCTTGCCAACTCGTTGGCCGTCACGAATTCCGTAATCTTCAGTACCTTGCTTTCTGCCATTTCCATGTCTTCCAATTCCTGCATACGGCTGGAAGCCATGTCACGTTTTTCCTTACGATACTTGGCACCTTTGTTCTTTCCTTTGGAAGTGAGGCGTGCCAAAGTTTCCTTTACCTGCTTTGCTACATCTTCCTCGCTAACCTCCTGCTTGATGACCGGCTTCTTGAAGCGGTCCTTATTGCGGTTGCGGTTATTATTGGCATTGTTTCCACCAGGCTGGTTTCCACCTTGCGGGCGGGCACCCTGACCTTGCTGGGCACCTGCGTGTCCACGGTCGTTGCCACCACGCTGGAAGTTGGAAGCATTGTTGATGTCCACTTTCTCCTTATTGATACGGACACGTTTCTTCTTGCCGTTGGCATCGCCGGCAGCGGTATCCTTCAACTTGCTGTCATCACGGCGGATTTCCTTGATGATAGCTTCCTTCATCTGCTTCTTCTGATCCTGGCGAATCTTTTCCTTCTCTTCACGCTCCTTGCGTTTCTCCTCTTTCGATTTCTTCTTCGGGCGTGTGGATTGGTTCAAGGCCGCCAAGTCTATCTGTCCGATGACATTAATCTTCGAAACAAACTCAGGCTGATGTATCTTGAAGATTTCTTCTCCTTCTTCTTTCCCCTCTTTTTCAGCCGGTGCTTCTTCAGCCACCGGTGCGGGAGCAGGCGCTTCTATCATTTCTTCCTTTTTAGATTCTTGTTGAGCCTCTACAACCGGAGCAGGCTCTTCCTTGACAACGGGTTGTGGCTGCGGTTCCGAAACAGGCTGCGGCTCGGGCTCAGATGCCGGCTGTACCTCCGGTTGCGGCTGTGGTTCCGGTTGGGGAGCAGGTTCCGGTTTCGGCGTTTCTACAACTACCGGTTCCTCCACCTTCTTCTCCTCTACCGCTTTTTCCGCTTCTTTCTCTTTTTCCTGAGCAGGAGCAGGTCTACGGTTCAGTTTGTCCAAATCAATCTTGCCTACCGGCTTGAACTTCGGACGTGCGTCTTCCGGAACAACCGTCTTAATCTCCTCGGGCTTCGCTTTCTCCTGCGTTTCCTTATAGCCGTCAATAGACACGGACGCCTTGTTGCGGTCCTTGCTCTGACGTTCCTGGCTGAAACGCTCCGACTTTATCTTAAGGTCCTTATCTGTACTAAACTCCTTTTTGAGCAGTTCGAACTGTTCATCCGTAATTTTTGTGTTCGGATTTGCCTCAACGGTAAATCCCTTCTTTTGCAGGAACTCGACAGCCGTCGTAATCCCTACATTTAAATCTCTTGTTACTTTGTTTAACCTTATCGTCATACTAATTTAATGAATTAATGTGCCAATATGCTAATGTGCTAATTGGCTGAGAAAAAAGGAGTGTGCACTTCATCCGATATGCTATCTGCATTGGCACATTAGCATATTACCCACATTACCACATTACTGCTCCTCCTCTTCAAACTCCTGTTTCAAAATGCGCAATACCTCGTCCACCGTCTCTTCTTCGAGGTCCGTCTTCTCAATCAACATCTCACGGGGAGCGTTCAACACAGCCTTAGCCGTATCGATACCGATAGCCTTGATGGCATCGATAACCCAACCGTCTATTTCATCACGGAATTCGTCCAAGTAGATGTCTTCATCCTCTATGGCCTCATCCAACTCACGGAACACGTCGATGGTGTACTCAGTCAACATACTGGCAAGCTTGATATTCAAACCGCCTTTACCGATAGCCAGCGACACCTCTTCGGGTTTCAAGAACACTTCAGCCTTGCGTTCTTCCTCGTTCAAGCGGATGGAAGAAATTTTGGCAGGGCTCAAGGCACGCTGTATAAACAACTGGATATTGGACGTATAGTTGATAACGTCGATATTCTCGTTGCGAAGCTCGCGGACAATACCATGAATACGGCTACCCTTCACACCCACGCAGGCACCTACCGGGTCGATACGGTCATCGTAGCTCTCAACGGCAATCTTGGCACGCTCGCCGGGGATGCGGGCAATCTTCTTGATGGTAATCAGTCCGTCATTGATTTCGGGTACTTCCATTTCGAACAGACGTTGCAGGAAGACGGGCGACGTACGGCTCAGGATAATCTTCGGATTATTATTCTTGTTGTCCACACGTGCCACTACAGCGCGGGCAGTCTCGCCCTTGCGGTAGAAGTCACTCGGTATCTGTTCGGTCTTGGGCAGCAACAATTCGTTGCCTTCATCATCGAGCAGCAGCATCTCTTTCTTCCAAATCTGGTAGACTTCCGCATTGATGATGGTACCCACTTTATCAATGTATTTGTTGTAAATACTATCTTTCTCCAGTTCCAATATCTTGGAGGCCAGTGTCTGGCGCAAGTTCAAGATGGCACGGCGACCGAAGTTCGCGAAGATAACTTCATCCGTCACTTCCTCGCCCACTTCATAAGAAGCATCAATCTTTTGTGCTTCGGACAATGCAATCTGCAGGTTCGGGTTTTCCAAATCCTCGTCTGCCACTACCTCACGGTTACGCCATATTTCGAAGTCACCCTTGTCCGGGTTTACAATTACGTCGTAATTCTCATCGGTACCGAACATTTTCGCAATCACACTACGGAACGACTCCTCGAGTACGCTTACCATCGTGGTTCTGTCGATATTCTTCAGTTCCTTAAATTCCGAAAATGTATCTATCAAGCTGACAGTTTCTACTTTTTTGGCCATAGTCTTATTTAAAACTGATTAAGTATTTAGTGTATTTTATCTCTTCATACGTAAAGGTCAAGTCCTCGTCCACCAGCTTGGGACGCTTGGCACCTTCCTCTTTCACTTTCTTCTGAATGGTCACGACGAAATGCTGTTCGTCGGCTTCCTTCAACACGCCGCTGAGCTTGCGGCCGTCCTTTGCCAGCACTTCCACTTCCTTGCCGATGTGGTTAATGTACTGCTGCAGTACCTTGAAGGGCTGTCCGATGCCGGCCGAACCGACTTCCAACTCATAATCCTCATCCTCACGGTTCAACTTGGACTCGATGTAGCGGCTCAGCTCTACACAGTCCTCAATCCAAACACCTTCTTTGTGGTCTATTTCCACCAAAATCTTGTCATCCGGGCTGATTGTCACCTCCACAAGGAAGTAGTCCTTTCCTGCCAGCCACTCGTCAACAATCTGACAAACAGTTTTCTTTTCTATCATAGATTAACCATTAGGAACAAAAAAGAGGAGCTTAATCGCCCCTCCACCTTTCATCCGTTTTCGCTTGCAAAGATATAAATAATCTGTTCGACTACAAAATATTAGAGAAAAAAAGATTGATTTAACGGTTCAAACGAGAATTATATTACAGACACGCCCTTTCAACACTTCAAGATAAAGTGTAAAACATATAATCTTATGAGACAGAAGCTTATACTTTATGAAATGAATTATCACGTTCCATACTGCATGAGATGCACATGTCAAGCACAACGAGATGCACATCTCGAACAACATGAGATATACATCTCATGCGTACAATCTCTATTGTTTCAGGAAAAGAAGTAAGGAGGTACAAGCGGAAAAAAGATACTGTTGAAAGACAACGCGGAAAAATAAAAGGCCGATAGCTTGTTTCATGCTATCGGCCCTTTTACTATGGTTCTAAAGGTCTAAAAGACCTTGTCGTATCACTTATTCGGAGTCTCCCACTTCTTGGTATCCGTACAAACCACGTTCACAGTCTGGTCACCCGTCTGGATGCGGAAGTCACCTTTCTCCAGAATCCACTTGCCATCATAGCCTACGAAAGCAAGGTCGGAGCCTTTCAGTTTCAGAGTCACGGTCTTTGTCTCGCCCGGTTTCAGTTCCACTTTCTCGAAAGCGCGAAGAGGCGGGTATCGGGAGTAAGGGAGGCAACGAGGTCACTGCTGAAGAGCAACACGCTCTCCTTGCCGACACGGTCACCGGTATTCTTCACATCTACAGTGAAAGTAAGCACATCATCAGCGGTAAAGTCCGACTTATCCACCTTGAGGTTACTGTATGCAAAAGTAGTATAACTCAATCCATAACCGAACGCCCACTGTACAGATACTTGCGCATCGTAGTTATAAGCACCTTCCATCTGCTTGCCGATGTGTTCGCACGGTTTGTAGTCGTACGTAATCAGAGAGTTGATTTCTTTCGGATAAGTGAAAGGCATCTTTCCGCTGAAGTTGGCGTCGCCGGCAATGAGGTTTGCCAACGCATCGCCACCATAGTTGCCCGGAAGCATAGTATTGACAACCGCTTTGGCCAGTGGTTCGATGTCGGCAATCAGACGGGGACGACCCTCGTTCAGTACCAGAACGATGGGTTTGCCGGTCTTGGCAAGAGCTTTCACCAGGTCGAGCTGATTCTGGGAGAGGAAGAGGTTTGTCAAGTTACCCGGAGTCTCGCAATAAGAGTTCTCACCGATGCAAGCCACGATGTAGTCGGCACCCGCAGCGGCAGCTACAGCTTTCTCTATCTCCGGAGTGTTTTCTTCCCACCAGTTGCCACCTTGCTTATAAGTGACGCCGGCTTCGTAGATGATATTCTCCGCACCGAATTTATTGGTGAAGGCCTCGAGGATGGTATTATATTGGCCTGCATGCTCATCGGCCTTGTCACCCTGCCAGGAGTAGGACCAGCCACCGTTGAGGCAACGCATGGAGTTGGCATTCGGACCGGTAACCAGCAACTTCTTGCCTTTTGCCAGCGGCAATATGCCGTCTGTATTCTTCAGCAGTACCAAAGACTCTTCGGCAGCCTGGAGTGCGGCGGCGGCATGTTCTGCACCACCGAACAAGGGGAAGTCTTTCAAATCATAATAGGGCTTTTCAAACAGGTTCAAGCGATACTTCAGGCGCAGTACACGACGGACAGCATCGTCAATGCGGCTCATGGGGACTTCGCCTTCTTCCACCAGCTCCTTCAAGAGTGTACAGAACTTCCAGTCGTACGGTCCATAGACATGTCGATACCGGCATTGATGGCAAGCTTGATGGCTTCCTTCTTATCCTTGGCAATGTGGTCGCGGCTATAAAGGTTGTTGATGTCCGCCCAGTCAGTCACAATCATACCGTCCCAGTTGAGGTCTTCTTTCAGCCACTTGGTCAGCAGCTCATAGTTGGCATGGAAAGGCAGACCGTTGTTCATGGCGGAGTTCACCATCACGGAGAGGGCACCTGCCTTCACCATTTCCAGATAAGGAGCGAAATGCTTCTCACGCATATCCTGCTCGGTGATGGAAGACGGTGTACGGTCCTTACCGGAAACGGGAACACCATAACCCATATAGTGCTTCATACAAGCGGCAACGTTGTTCTCGCCAATCAGGTTGGGGTTCTCGCCCTGGAAACCGATAACTGCTTCACGTCCCATTTCGGCATTGACGTAGCGTCTTCACCATAGTTTTCCCACATACGAGGCCAGCGCGGGTCACGTCCGAGGTCGGTCACCGGAGCATACGTCCAGGGAATGCTTCCCGCCTTTGTTTCATAAGCGGAGATGCGTGCACCTTCGCGAGTCAGTTCACGGTTGAAGGTAGCTCCATATTGACGCCTTGCGGGAAGAAAGTACCGCCCAACGTATAGGTAGTTCCGTGTATCTGGTCTACACCGTACACACAAGGAATACCCATCACCTCCATGGACTTCTCCTGAATGCGTTTGATGATTTCCTGCCACTTCTCCACGCTCTGTGCCACACCGTTGGGTACGTTCAAGATGGAGCCCACTTTGTATTTTCCGATGACAGAGTCGAGCATCGCCTCGTCCAACTGGAAGCCCTTGGCATTCTCGATGCCTGAATGCGCATATAGAGCTGCATCATCACGTCCTGTGAAGGCATCTCCTTGCCCAGCTTGAACTCTTTCTCCAGCTTGTATTTCTTGATGATTTTTTGCAGGTCTTTCACCGTGATGTTCTTCGGGTCGAGACCGGCGAAGGGATTGGCGCGTTTCTGCAAGAGGTCGATGGTGAGTTCGCACATCTGACCGACTTTCTCGTCCAGCGTCATCTTCTTCAGCAAGGTCTCAATCTGCTGTTCTATTTTCTCGTCTCTCGGGATGGCAGGCGCAACAGTGGTCTGCGCCGTAGCGGTAAATACTAACCCTGATAGGCTAAAGATAAGATTAACTTTTTGTTCATGGTTGTGATATTGGTTTATAATAGTTTGCACTATCTGTTTATATGCGGTACAAATATATAAACATCCTGCCATACCGAAAGGTACAACAGGATGTTTTTTAGGGTATGATTTGTTATCTTTTCAGACAAATCCGTCTCATCTCTCCAAGAGACTTATCGGTTCTTGCAGTTTCAGAATGTCATTTGTCTTCTCTGACGAAGCAGCCACTTCAGCCTCCAGTGTAGCTTTGATATCGCGAGAGGAAGCTCCAACAAGGAACTTATAGTTTCCAGGAGCTACCACCCATGCAGATGCAGCCTCATCATAGGAAGCCAGGTCGGCAGCACTCACTTTCAACGTTACCACAGTAGCTTCGCCCGGTTTCAGTTCCTTGGTTTTGGCAAAGGCTTTCAGCTCCTTTTCGGGCTTGTTGGCGTCTGCAGCATCGGGAGCGGATACATAAAGCTGAACCACTTCCTTGCCTGCTACCTTACCGGTGTTCTTCACTTCTACAGATACGGTATAGACGCCGTTGTCAGCCTTGACAGCAGCCTTGTCGTAAGCAAAAGTGGTATAGGAAAGACCGTAACCGAAAGGATAGGAAACCTGCTTGCCGAAGGTGTCGAAGTAACGGTAGCCCACGTAGATGTCCTCTTCGTAATTGGTATAATCCACATTCTTCACGTCGTTCTTCTTCCCGCCCTTGTTCACGAGGTCGATGCTTACGCGCATGTCTATCGGGAAGTTGGCAGAAGAAGCGGCATCTTCAAACTTCACCGGGAAAGTCATTGTCAGCTTGCCGCTGGGGGAAGCCTTGCCACTCAACACGTCGGCCACACTGTTTCCTCCCTCCTGGCCTGCCTGCCATGCACAAAGAATGGCATCGGGAACAGATTTCCAAGAAGCGGTTTCAATCACACCACCGATGTTGAGTACCACCACTACCCTCTTTCCGGCAGCATGGAAAGCATCGGACACGGCTTTCAGCATGTCCAGCTCCTCTTTGGTGAGGTTGAAGTCTGCTACCATACGGTCGAGGAACTCACCGGAAGTACGACCCAGAGTTACCAATGCCACATCGGCCTTGGCTGCCTGCTCACGGATGACCTCTGCGGACACAGCCATCTCGGCAGGACGCTCGTCGGGCATAAACCACTCTTTCTTATCTTTGGACAGACGTCCTTTCTCTGCTTTCAGGTAAGCTTCATAGCTATTCTTCAGCGCTTCATCCACCACATAGCCGGCATTCTTCAAGCCGTCCAGCAGCGAAACGGTGTAAGCACGATTCACATTGCCCGAGCCTGTACCTCCGGCAATGAAGTCGTAGGAAGTACAACCGAAGAGTGCCACGTTCTTCACGTCGGCTGCCAACGGCAGAGAAGCATTATCGTTCTTCAGCAATACCATCCTTCTGTCGCCGACTGGCGGGTAACGGCAGCATGTGCTTTCAAATCAGGCTTGTTGGAATATTTATATCCCTTGAAATGGGGAGTCTGGAGAATCATTTCCAGAATGCGCTTCACATTCTGATTGAGAATGGCTTCGTCCAACGCTCCGTCCTGCACACCCTTCACGATGGCTTCGTACTGCTTGGGCAGACCGGGCTGCAGCATGTCGTTGCCTGCCACCATCTGCGCCACGGCATCCTTGCCGCCGAACCAGTCGGTCATCACCATGCCCTTGAAACCCCATTCGTCGCGCAGCATCGTTGTCTGCAACTCTTTGTTTTCCGAAGTATAGACACCGTTCAGGTAGTTGTATGAGGACATCACGGTCCAGGGAGCCGATTCCTTCACGGCAATCTCGAATCCTTTCAGGTAGATTTCGCGCAGGGCGCGTGGAGACACGTGTGCATCCGTAGCCATACGGTTGGTTTCCTGATTGTTCACGGCAAAATGCTTGATGCTGGTACCCACGCCGTTACTCTGCACACCACGTACATAAGCTGCGGCAATCTTACCCGAAACCACCGGGTCTTCGGAATAATACTCGAAGTTACGTCCGCAAAGCGGGTTACGGTGAATGTTCAGTGCCGGAGCCAACAGCACATCCGCACCGTATTCCAGCACTTCGTTACCGATGGACTGACCTACACTTTCCACCAATTCCTGGTCCCAAGTAGAAGCGAGCAAAGTCCCGATAGGGAAATGGGTGCAATAATACGTAGCCGAATCCCCTTCACGTGTGGGGTCGATACGCAGTCCGGCGGGACCATCGGCCAGCACCACGCGGGAATGCCGAGACGCTCAATCGGGTATGTGGTTCCTGCCGCGCCCGGCACCAGTTTCTTCGTGGCACCGATAACGGCACTGTCGCCCGAGAAACCCGCCATACCGGTACCTACTACCAGATGCGCCTTCTCTTCCAAGGTCATAGCACCAATCACCTCATCCAACGATGCCTTTCCCAGCTGCGGCACACCCGGTCCGCAAGCCGACAAGACAGCCATTGCTGCTGCCATGGATATGATATTCTTCTTCATAATCTTATTTAAATATCTTCGGTGCGAATTCTGTCAGATAGATACGCCAGTTCTTCCAGATGTGACCTTCTCCTGTTTCATAATATTCATACTTGTAACCCTTCTCGTCCAGCATCTTGCGATACTCGTTGTTGGCTTGGAACAAGAAGTCTTTGTCACCGATGGCGATATAATAGAGTGCCGGCTTCTTGGCAAACTGGGTTTTCAGTTTAGCTTCGAGGTTGTCGTAAATCGGAGACTTCACATCCTTGTTGGGCATGATGCAGCGGAGAACAGCCCTACATAGTCGAACATATCCGGATATTGCTTGGAGATGTGCATGGAGTGGTAACCACCCATAGAGAGACCGGCAATGGCACGCCCCTTCTTATTGGCCTGTGTGCGGTAAGTCTTGTCGATGAATTTCACCACGTCGGGGAAAGCGGTCTCGAAAGAGCCTTCCATCGTCTTGGGCAGATTCATGTTGGGAGCGGCAAAGCCCAGTGAAGATTCACCCGGAGCTGCTTCCAATGCGGCGTTGCCGTTGGTCATTACTACAATCATCGGCTTGGCCTTGCCTTGGGCGATGAGGTTATCCAGAATCTGTGCCGTACGTCCCAGTTCGCTCCATGCGTTCTCGTCGCCACCCATGCCGTGCAGCAGGTAGAAGACGGGGTAGCGCTTGCCGCTTGTCTCATATCCGGCAGGCGTATAGACAGTCAGGCGGCGGTCCATACCCAGCGTGGGGCTGTTGTACCATACCTTAGATACCGTTCCGTGGGGAACCTTATTCACCTTGTAGAGGTCGATGCGCTCGTCACCGCCGATGATGAACACGTTCGTCACGCTTGCCACGTCGCGAATCATATAAACGTTGGAGGGGTCGTTGATTTTCAGGCCATCTACCAGGAAAGTGTAGCTATAGAGTTCCGGTTTCAGCGGTTCGGGAGTAGTGAATTCCCACACACCGTCCTTGTTCTCTTTCAAGTCGGCCACACCCGGTCCGTCGAACTCGCCGAAGGGAGTCTTGATTTTCTGCGTGGGCAGGAAGTCGCCGGTCACTTGCACCTTTACGGCTTTCGGCGCTTTTAGGCGGAAAGTTACCGTATTGTTGTCGTGTATCTCAGGTGATACCACGGGGGCACCGCCCCAGAGAGCTTGTTGCGCGAAAGTCATCGCACACATCAGCAACAGAGCTGACAAAATAGAAATTCTTTTCATGATACGTATGTTATTTTGTTATTAAATTAGTTATACCAAATCCTCTTATTTGAACAACTTCGGCGCGAACTCCGTCAGATAGATTCGCCAGTTCCTCCAGATATGTCCCTCGCCCGTTTCAAGATACTCGTACTTATAACCATTGTCGTCAAGCAACTTGCGAAAGTCGGCCACACCTTTATAAACAAAGTCCGTCTTGCCGCATGCGATGAAGTAAAGAGCCGGTTTCTTGGCAAACTGAGTCTTCAGCTTACCTTCGAAGTCGGTATAGACCGGACAAGTCGATTTATCGTTTCCGGTACTTGCACCGGAGAAAAGACCTACATAGTCGAACATGTCCGGGTAATACTTGGAAATATTGCAAGAGTGGAAACTACCCATAGAAAGCCCGGCAATAGCACGGTTCTTCTTATTGGCAAGAGTGCGGAAATTCTTCTCCACGAACTTCACAATTTCGGGAAACGAGAGTTCAAAAGCACCTTCCGCCACCTTCGCTCTTTCGTCGGGACGCATGGAGGGGGCAACAAAACCCTTGGGAGATTCACCTGCAGCAGCATCTTGCCAAGCATTGCCGTTAGTCATCACCACAATCATAGGTTTAGCCTTGCCTTGTGCAATGAGATTATCCAATATCTGCGAAGTACGGCCAAGAGCAATCCAAGCTTCCTCATCACCACCTGCACCATGAAGCAGATAAAATACCGGATAACGCTTGCCGCTGGTTTCATAACCAGCCGGAGTGTAAATCGTCAGACGGCGGTCCATTCCCAGCGAAGGACTATTGTACCACATGCGACTTACCGTTCCATGGGGTACCTTATTCACTTTATACAAATCGGCACGGTCACCACCGATGATAAATACATTGGTCACGGTAGCCACATCCCGAATCATGTAAACATTGCTCGGGTCCATCATTCTCAATCCATCCACAATAAAGGAGTATCCATAAAGTTCCGGCTTCAATGGTTCGGGAGTAGTAAATTCCCAAACGCCATCCTTCCCCTCTGTCAAATCGGCAATGCCCGGTGCATCATAATCGCCACGAGGAGTCTTAATAGTTTGTGGAGGCAGAAAATCACCAGTAATCTGCACCCTTACAGCCTTAGGAGCTTTCAAGCGAAAAGTAACCGTGTTGTCATCATGAATATCAGGAGAGACAACCGCCGCACCTCCCCAAAGAGCTTGCTGTGCAAAAAGGGTGACACAGCAGACCAGCAGCATCGCTGCCGAACTTAATAATCTTTTCATAATTTCTTATATTAAATGAATTAGCTTTTTGTTATTTAGCAAAGCTGCGACTTACAAAAGGCAGGCACATATAAAGTGCCGAATGCCAATATTCGCTGGTATGTCCGCCATCCCGCACACGGAACTGGCAAGGGATACCGGCATTACGCATCGCTTGGAAAAACTCTATATTACGGTCCAGCAGAAAGTCATCATCTCCGCAATCCACAAACCACTGTACTGTACGAAGCTGTGCCTTACGCGCATCATCTGCCTCAACCACATACCTGATGCAACTATGTTCCTGCACAGAACGCGTCAGCACAGCCATCTTGTTTGTGGGGTCGGGATCTTTTCCCACCTCCTCACCACTGACGGGGATGTTCATCAAAGCACTCATGGCATAGGCAGCACAATACATATCCGGATAGCGTTGTGCATAGCTCGTCGTTCCACCTCCGCCCATAGAAAGTCCGGCAATGGCACGATGCCGCTTATCACCTTTCACCCGGTAAGTCTTCTCTATATAAGGAAGGAACTCCTTATAGAAGAAATCTTCGTAAGCCCAGCCCGGCATGTTGAAGTAGCCGTTCCAGCAAGTAGCCGGATTGCCTCCTGCATTGGGGCTGACGATAATCATCTCGCAAGCCTCGCCCGATGCCACCAACTGGTCCATCACGTCCTTCACACGTTGGTCTGTAAACCAACTGGTATTCACCCCCGACATGCCGTGCAACAAATAGAGGATAGGATATTTCCTATCCGTTTCATTGCTATAGCTTTGCGGCAGATAGATGGTGTAGGCACGGTGTGCTTTCAATACCTGGCTGTAGATGCTGTCGGTCACTACCTTGCTTTGCGGTCCCCATGCAGGATTTTGTGCATTTGCCATCCACAGCAAGCAGACGGCTAAGAGAGAGAGTATCAATCTTTTCATGGTATCGATTTAAAAATGTACTACAAAATAAGCGTTTTCCATTCTAAAACTAATTGATATATATCAGTTTTTTCACGCATATCCCCCTCATCTCTTCACCATCGGATACACAGCCACAGGCACTTGCGCCCGCATGGCATCATGCACTTTCTGCTTGCGTGCCTTTGTCACCCTCTGTACCGCTGTGCAACGCACATCGGCCGAAGATGCGGCAACCATCCACTGATATTCACCCTTAGCCAACTCCCAAGAGCTGTTTTTCTCATTAAAGGAAGCCATGTCCATCACGTTCCAAGTCAGAATCAGTGTCTGGCTCTCGCCCGGCTGGAGCAAGGCAGTTTTGCCGAAGGCTTCAACTCCTTGGCAGGCTTGTCAAGTCCCCCATTCGGAGCTTTCACATAGAGTTGTACAGCTTCACGCCCTGCCACCTTGCCGATGTTCTTCACGCTCACTTTCAACTCACAGCGGTCGGCATCCATTTTGGCGTTCTCTACCGCATAGTCAAAAGCAGTATAGCTCAAACCATGACCGAACGGATAGGAAACCTCTTTACCGAAAGTGTCGAAATAGCGATAACCCACATAGATTCCCTCTTCATAGTTGGTGAAATCCACATTTTTCTCCGGTTCCTTCGGTTTCTCCTCTTTCTTTTCGGACTTGAAGTTCATGCCGGTACCCATAGCAAACGACGGCATCTTGAACTCGTAATCAAAAGGGAAGTTAGCATCCGACGGCGCATCGCCATATTTCACGGCAAACGTCATGGGTAACTTGCCCGAAGGATTCACCTCTCCGGTCAGGATATCCGTGATACAATTGCCCACCTCTTGTCCCGGCTGGAAGGCACAAACCACTGCATCTGCCAGTCCCTTCCAAGAAGCAGTTTCCACCGGGCTGCAGATGTTGAGAACCACCACCAGTTTCTTGCCTGCAGCATGATAAGCGGCAGACACCTGCTTAATCAGAGCCAATTCGTTCTCCTTCAGAAGGAAATCTTCCACACGGCGGTCACAGCCCTCGCCACTGACACGCCCCAGCGTAAGCACGGCAATGTCGTTGGCTTTCACTTGTGCAGCCAGTTCCTCGGCAGTGGGCAGGAACTCCTCGGCACGGGGCAGCGGAGTAAAGGCGAAAGGTGGTTTCCGTGAGGAAAAAGCCGTTTCTGCTCGTCGGCCATATGCTTCTTGTAGCGGTTCAGCAATTCTTTGTCCACGGTGTAGCCCGCATTGCGCAAACCTTCTACCATAGAAACCGTGTAATAACCGATGCCCGTACTGCCAAAGCCCATGCCGGCAGGAACCATGTCATAGGAAGTAGTTCCATAAAGGGCCACTTTTTTGATGCCGGCAGCCATGGGTAGCGCCTGCTTGTTATCCAGCAGCACGATACCTTCCGCACCTATCTCACGGTCTACTTGCGCATGAGCCTCCAAGTCGGTTTTATTGGGATACTCGTAGCCGGCAAAGGTATGGCTCTTGACCACAAACTCCAGCACACGCTTCACGCTGCGGTCGAGGAGTGCCAAATCCAGTGTACCACTCTCTACGGCTTTCAAAATAGCTTTATACTGGCGGTCCTGCCCCGGTTGAAGCATATCGTTTCCTGCTACGATGGAGGTCACGGCATCTTTTCCGGCATTCCAGTCGGACATCACCAGTCCCTTGAATCCCCATTCGTCGCGGAGGATGTCTTCTGTCAGTTCACGGTCCTCGCAGGTATATTTGCCGTTCACCTTATTGTAGGCGGTCATCACGCTCCAGGGCTGAGACTCTTTGACAGCAATCTCAAAGCACTTCAAATACAGCTCGCGCAAGGGGCGTTGTGTCAGGCGAGAGTCGTTGTTATTGCGGTTGGTCTCCTGGTTGTTTACGGCAAAGTGTTTCAGGCAGGTACCTGTCCCCCGGCTCTGGATTCCGTTGATATAAGCAGCAGCCATTTTGCCGGTCAGCACCGGATCTTCCGAATAATATTCATGGTTACGTCCGCAGAGCACATTTCGCATCAGGTTGACACCCGGTGCCAGCAACACATCCAAACCATAATCCTTCACCTCCGTACCCAAAGTACGTCCCACCTTGTGGGCTGCATCCGGATTGAAAGTTGCTGCCACGTGGTGCTGGAAGGAAATTCCGTAGCATGATAAGTACGGCTGTCGAATTCCCGCTTGGCAGCCATCGCCAACCGGTGCGGTCCGTCGGCAAGATAGGCGGAAGGGATACCCAGTCGGGGAATGTCGTAAGTACGTCCCGCTGTTCCGGGAAACTTGGTATCACTTCCCATCGACATCCCACAACCGATGACGAGGTGTACCTTCTCTTCGAGGGTCATGGCACTGACTACTTCGTCGATATTATCGGCACGCAGTCTGACTGACTGATTCGAACCGGTCGTCTGTGCAGTCAAGGCAGATGCCAGACAGAGTGAAAATAAAGTAATTGACAATCTTCTCATATATATTATATTTAAAAAGCCACAAAAGAAGCCCCCGTACAATTAGATGATTTCCACGGGGGACTTCTTCTACAAACAATTAATCAGTTAGAAAAATCTAATTTTGTCTATCTGCATCAGATGACGAAGTTAGATTTTGATTCTTTATGCGCTTTACCAACCTGCATTTTGTTCCATATTCGGATTCAAGCGGATTTCCTTTGCCGGAATAGGCAACAAATAATGTCTTTCCTTGAAACCATAACGCGTTTTATCCTTGTTATACTGAATGTATTCTACCGCTACATTATCCGGCTCATCTTTTCCTGCCTTATTTGACAAGATAGGTGTTCTTTCACCCTGATCCTTAAGCAAAGCCTCCGCATCTTTCCAACGGATAATATCCTGATAACGGGTATATTCAGAACAGAGTTCCAGTCTCTTTTCCAATTTAATGGCATCCAAGGTAGCCGTCTTTGCATCCAATCTTGCACGCTGACGCACCTCATTCAAGCAAGCATCAGCTTCGGATTGATTGCCATCCTTCAGGTTTGCTTCAGCTGCCAGTAACAAGACTTCAGCATAACGCATCCAACGATAGTTATTATATGAACACCAGAACCCAGCAGGAGATTCTACATTCGAGAAGCGACGCTTCCACATGAAATAACCTTCATTAATCAAACTCTGCCTTTGGCAACCTTGACACCCAATTGAGAAATTTGGTCATAGGTTTTCATTGTCTGATTCAACCGATAACCATCTACACCCTCTTCCTGAACAAATGCATCATACAACTTTTTCTGAGGAACCATAAATCCCCATCCGGTACCATTAAACTGATTGTTAGAGCCAGACATATCCAACTTATCAGTGCGCCAATGATTCATCACCTCAAAGAAACTGAACTCATCCATGGAATTACTTGCATCAAAAATACGGTTACTTTCGAGCATACTTTCACAATTATACTCAGCCTTGTAGGTCAAGATATCCTCATAATTTCCATCATAAAGTTTATACTTACCGCTAGCTCTAACTTCATTCAAGACAACAGCAGCTTCATGGAATTTTTCTTGCCATAAATAAGCTTTACCCAATATAGCTTGTGCCAACTGCTTGGTAACACGCCATGTCGTTTTATCATCTACACTCTTCTTTTCCTCCAAGAGTCCTGAGTTGATAGCTTCAGTCAGGTCCTGCTCTATCAACGCCCAAATATCAGCCTTAGGCGAACGAGCCAACTGATATTCGGATTTATCAAGCTCATGGTCTACCAATGGTACATCACCCCACATAGAAACTAAATCAAAATAAGCAAAAGCACGGAAAAACTTGGCTTCAGCACAAGCCTTCTTCTTCAAATCAGTATCAGGCTCAACACGTCCCAGAATCACATTCGCCTTATAAATAAGCTGATAGTAGCTTTCCCATACGCCTCCGATAAAACTTTGGTCTGAGCCAAATGAATATTCATTACAGCCTTCCAGCTCTGCATTGTCATTACGACCACCACCACCTGCCCAAACATCGTCCGAAAGGGCATTCTTCATCATCGTATAGTTATAGTATGTACCCTTGAGTTGTATATAAAGCGCATCAGCTGCTGCTTGAGCTTGTTCGTCAGTTTTATAATAAGTGGAAAAGTCCAATACACCTTTTTGAGGTATATCCAATTTGTCTTCACACGAAGTGCCAGCCAATATAAGGAGCGCTCCGAGCATTAAAGAATATCTTAATTTCATATGTTTTTCATTTTAATAAGTTCATAAAAATCAGAATGTCACACTCAAACCAAGAACAACCTTCTTTGAATTAGGATAACTACCTTTATCCACACCTAATGAATTTCCGACACCGGTAACTTCAGGGTCAAAACCAGGATAGTCTGTAAAAGTAAAGAAGTCCTCAAGTGAGCCATATATACGTAGATTTTCAATTGCTACCTTCTTAATCAGTTGCTTCGGGAAAGAATAACCTAACTGAATCTGTTTAATTTTAAAATAAGAACCGTCAAATACACAACCGGAAGAAGTCAGATACTTGGTATAATCTGTAGCGCCTGATGCAGGAGTCTTCCCATTGCGATTGCTTTCTGTCCAACGGTTTTTTGTAAAATAAGTCAGCTGATTCAAATTGTAATCCACACGGTTCAAGCCACAGAACACATCGTTACCTTGAGAACCCGTACCAAACAAGATAAAATCAAATCCCTTCCAAGCTGCATTCAAGGTAATACCATAAGTATAGTCGGCAATTCCCTTACCAATTTCTGTCTTATCATTATCCGTAATACCTTCTACACCATCAATATCTCTAAAGATTGGCTCACCGGTTTTTGAATCCACACCCATGAAATCATAACCATAAAAATACCACGCGGGCTTACCTACCTCAAAACGGGTAATGGCTCCATAAGTCACATAAGTAGCCCCATCAATACTTGATAAAGACTCATGCATCTTGGTCACTTTATTCTTCAATGTAGCAACGTTGGCACGGACACCATAAGCAAAGTCACCAATACGATCTTGCCATCCCAGTTCCAATTCAAACCCCTTGTTCGTAATATTACCGGCATTAACTGGCGAGAAACTGTTACCTACTACAGTTGAAGCCTTAATGCCCGAAACAATCAGGTCTTTTGTCTTTTTATGGAAATAATCGGCTGTAACAGTCAAACGGCTATTCAAGAAACGGGCATCAATACCTATATTGGTTTGTTCAGAAGTTTCCCATTTAAGTCCGTCATTACCGGTAGCAGAGGGAGCATAACCATTGATGTAAGAGAAATTATTATTATCACCTACAGCCAAATGCCCGGTAGCACCAATTGATACATTCCATTTATAACCGCCCAATGATGCAGTAGAACCATTCTGTCCCCAACTGGCACGGAGCTTTAATTGTGACAGCCAGTCTTCAGTTCCTTTCATAAAATTTCCTCCGAAAGAACCCAACCCAAAGAAACTGCCGGGAAATAGCCCCAACGTTTGTTCTTTGGCAACACAGAGAGGTCAGCAGCATCGGCACGCAGTGAGAACTGAGCCATGTACTTTCCGGCATAGTCATAATTCAAACGTCCGAAGTAAGATAATTTACGAGTATAGGTAGGCTCACCACCACTTACATCCTTTACAGCATCAGATGTAGCATAGGCAAAGTAGAAGAAATTAGGATCATTCTGCAAGAAACCCAAATGCGAAACTCTGTTAATCACATTTCCCCACATATCTGTAGTATCTTCATTATATCCCTTCTTACTTCCGCTAACGCCATAAGAACGGCTCTGACTATAAGAAGTTCCCAACATCAATGTTGCGTTGTGTTTGCCAAAAGAACGGGTGTAGTTCAAAAAGTTCTCCCACTGATAATAGGTTGGGCTATAATCCGAAGCCGAAACCTCCACCCAATCACGTTTAGCCTTGTCAGTATAGTAATAAGATTGCCCCACGCCATAAGAGGAAGTTGAAGCCAAACGATAAGAAAGACGAGAAGTAACGGTAAGCCCCTTGATAGGCATAAAATTCAAATAAGTAGAACCATTGATATTAAAGCCTCTGTTCTTGGTATAAGAGTTGTCACGCATGGCAAAAGGATTGATAGCTTCGGCATTGCCAGTGAAAGCTGATACACCATAAAGGTTGCCGTTTCCATCGCCCAACATATTCTTATGATCCTTATAGATGGTAGCCATATTCAACGGCAAGTCATCAATAGGATAAAGAGGCTTGGTCAGAGGGTCTAATTGTAATACAGAAAGCATCATGCTACCATACTCATTGCCCTCGGCTACGGACTGAGTTTTGTAGTGCTCAATCTGATTATTGGTACCTACCTCCAGCCAAGGTTTGATTTTCCAGCTGGCATTTACCATTCCCGTGAGTCGTTCATAAGTATCGGCATTGCGACAATCATACCGTCGTTATCAAGGTGGGACAATGACAGATAGAAAGAACCTCTGTCGCTACCACCTTGGAAGTCACATTATGACGTACCATCGAACTGTTTTCAAAAGCCTCATCGACCCAATCCGTATCGGTTTTTCCATCCCAATAGGTATCAAAAGCACTCTGGGTAAGCTTCTTGTTTTCCAAGAAGAATTCCTTATACTGCGCAGCATTCATTACTTCGGGTACTTTACCCAAACTCTGTGAAGTATATTGAAAATCGTATGTGATTTTACCGTTTCCTTTTCCTTTCTTTGTAGTAATCAATACTACACCGTTACCGGCAGCAGCGCCATAGATAGCTGCAGAAGCACCATCCTTCAAAACTTCCATAGACTCAATGTCATTAGGGTCAATACCACCAATATCGCTGGCAATACGTCCATCCACTACATACAGCGGATCGCAAGAGCCGTTAGAACTTATTCCACGGATACGCACCTGTGGAGAAGCACCCGGTTTAGCAGATGCACTGAGCACTTGCACACCAGCAGTTTTACCCTGCAATGCCTGCTCAGCACGGGTAATGGTACGTGCTTCCATATCTTCTGATTTTACCGAAGATACGGCACCGGTCAGTGAACTTTTCTTCTGCACGCCATAACCTACCACCACCACTTCATCCAGCGTTTTAGTGTCTTCTTTCAATATCACATTCATTACTCCTGCCACTGCTTTCTTTTCTTGTGTCAGGTAGCCGATGTAGGAATAGACAATCGTCGCTCCTTCTTTCACAGACAAAGAGTAGTTGCCGTCCATATCCGTAATGACACCGTTGGTAGTGCCTTTCTCAAAGATACTCACGCCAATCATCGGTTCATTCAGGTCGTCAGTAACCCTACCGTTCACCTTTATAGTCTGGGCTTGTGCCAGACTGAAAGGAAGACAGATCAATAGGAAGAGTGCCATAGCTGCAAGTCTCTTCCGAGCTGTTTGCTTCAGATTTTGTTTCATTTGATTAAATTAGATTTATGTTAATAATAAAAGGTTTCTTAAGAAAGTGTCAGAACCCACGTGTAGGAAATGCCATCACTACCTCCAGCAGTTCCTTGTCATGGTTATACTTCACTTGGCAATCGTTATTGAAAATCATCGTTGCTCCCTTTTCTGCGGTATAAGGTTCCCACTCGGGTAACCCTTCGGCATTGGGATTGCCCGTACGGGCAAAGTTCAACCACGCGCTGCTCATCTTTTCGCCCAAAGCTTGTGCTTCAGCGCCACCCCCGGTCATGGAAGCGTGGCGCACTACATTGTTGAAGGCAAAGGGAATGTCCATGCAGTGCGTGCTGCGAAACATGCCGTCAAGTACGGGCGATTCCCACGCGAACATGTACATATAGACCGGAGCACCCTGCTGCGCAGCTTTCAGTTTAGCCTGCTCCACAGCACCGGGACGGAACACGAAGTCCACATCCACCAAATCTTTAGGCTGATAGCCGGGGTAGGCTTCTCGAAAGCGGTAAGGAACTCGTCCGTACGTTCGCCGTATTTCTTTTGCAGGAATTCCACCGCTTTTTCTTTGGTAATGGTACGAAAAGCGGGGACATAAGTACTCATGGTAAATTCGTGCAGAGTAGTGCCAATCATTACCGGAATGCCCTTGCTTTGTGCTGGAGCTTGAGGTCGAAAGGCTGTACGGCAGTACATCGCCGTCCACCGTAGGCGCCCAGCCAAAAATGAAGGAAGACACCCCCTCCTTCTCTGCCTCTGCACGCACTTTGGCTATCGCCTTGTCACCGGCGGCAAGCACCTTGTCATACGGCATCTTGCAGAGTTCGTCTATCTGCGAAGCCTTCAGACCAAGTTCTTCCATCACGCACTGCCAATGCGACGAGAATACTTTTGCTCCATCGTGCGAAGCATAGATCCGCTTTGTACAATGGCTTTATGGAACAAGCCTCTCGCCGATGGCGTGGCAAGTAGCGTAGAGACCTTGCCTCCTCCACCGGATTGACCGAAAATGGTAACATTCCGAGCATCTCCACCGAAGGATTCTATATTCTTATTCACCCATTGCAGTGCCGCCACCAGATCAAGCAGTCCGGCATTGCCCGATTTTGCATATTTATCGCCATAGGCGGAAAGGTCGAGAAAACCCAGGACGTTGAGACGATGATTCAGCGTCACAACCACTGCATCCCCTTTCTTTGCCAGATTTGTTCCGTCATACGAGGGAAGCTCCTGACCACTGCCGGCGGAATAACCTCCACCATGCAGCCACACCATGACGGGGCGTTTCTTCCCGTCTTTCAGTCCCGGTGTCCAGATATTCACCCGCAGACAATTCTCGTCAGGATAACCGTCATCCCAGTTGAAGGCAAACGCCTGCTCGTCGCTGTACCATCCCATGCGCTTGCCTTGCGGACAAGTAGGGCCATAGGCACGGCTGCTGCGGACGCCTTCCCATTTATCAGCGGCCACGGGCGGCATAAAACGTTCGGCTTTGGCATATGGGATACCTTTATATATATAGATACCATTTTCCACATATCCGGCTACTTTTCCTGATTCGGTCTCGGCAATGGCGGTTGCCGAAGAAGCCGTAATCTCCCCCTCCTGCCCACAAGCAGATGCTTTCTCTATTTTAGCTGTCCCTCCGCACGAGGAAAGTAGGATGGCGGAGAATGCTAACACTGACAAGAATTGCTTTTTCATATTATGTATTAGTTTTATGTTTTTATGATTGCAATATTAGCACATTCTCCCCAGAAGGATTTTCTACGTTATCCAAACGGCTTTCCCCGATGTTCAAAACAGCTTTCTCCAATGTTCAAATGTTTGCAGATTTGTTCAAAACATGCTCTCCGGCAGTCTCTCTCTCAATTTTTATGAGTATTTTCGCATCGTAATGCAGAGATTCGTTGAACAAAACAAATGGATGACATGCCAATGCTTTTAGTCTACACTATATATTATGAAATACATTAAATACTTACTTCTATTGTGTTTAATCACCGCGTGCAATCCGTCGGACACAAAGCCCACACCGGAAGGCAGCATCGAAAGCCCCGTCATCACCAATGACCTCTCCAATCAGAAGGTCACCGCCTTTGCCGAAGATGCACAAGGACACATTTGGATAGGAACTTCACGAGGGGTAAACAAATATAATGTACACGAATATCATCAGTATTACTGTACGGATGACTCGCTGGATATACCCGATAATCAAATCAACGACCTCTTCCGTGATTCACAAGGCCGGTTGTGGGTAGTCACCGTAAATGGAACCAGCCTATACACAGACAAAGATAATTTCCAAAATATCCCACTGGACTTCCCCAATAAAAACGGCATCCAAATACTCGAGAACAAAGACGGAAAGATTTTTCTGAACATGATGCACAACCTTGCCGTATATAATCCACAAACACACAAATTTGACGTACCCATCAAGATATTTGACCCAAACTATACCTTCAACAACCGCTGCTTCATAGACCAGAGCAACAAACTGTGGGCAGTGACCCCACTGTCTCTGCGCCGCTACAACTCCTCCACACTAGCGCTGGAAGACTCCATTCCAATGCAAGGCATTTTTCCCACCCACTTCTTCATGCACACCAACGGAATCCTATGGCTGGCGGGAAACCGCCAGATAACATTGTTCGACACACATACGCACAAATTCAAGGAAACACCCCAAGCCCTTCGGAGCCATCCGTTGCTGCTGCATGCCAACGTCAACTACATCCACCCTTACGGCAGCAACAGCCTGCTGCTGAATACCGACCAACAAGGAATGTTTCTCTACAACTACGTGGAAGGATACGTGATACATCAGAGCGAAAACGGTTTTCCCTTCGAAGTGCCTCACTTCAAGATAAGCACCATGTTTACCGACTCACAGAAAAACCTGTGGATAGGCTCTGTAGACCAAGGCTATGTCGTGCGTTACAACTATAAAGAACGTTTCAACACCAATAATCATCTCAGCTCATACCTGAACCGAAAGTCAGTGCTGTCCGTGGCAGTGGACAAGGAGCGAAATCTCTGGATGGCCACCATGATAGACGGGCTGTACGTTTACAACATGGACAGCCACGAAGTGAAAGAAGTGGACTCGGCTGGACTTCCGGGAAAAAGCGCTACCGACAAACCGGACATCACACGCGTATTCGTAGATGATGAGGCTACATCTGGCTGGCGGCCCTCTATGCGAGCAAGGTGATGAAATGCAGCTATAAAAACGGCATACTGAAGACAGAGTCTATTCATGACATCTTCCTACCACTGTCGTTTGCACAAGATCGTTGTGGAACAATTTGGGTGGGTACATACAGCCCTAAACTTTATGCCAAAAAGCGTAAAGAAAAAGAATTTGTCCAAACAAAAGTATTTTCCTGGACGGGAACCTTCATACCCGGACTCCTTCCACGCAACAACGGAAAGATGTGGACCACTGCCTTCATGAACCAGTCATGCAAATCAATCCCGACAATTGGGAAAGCGCTGAAGTACCATTCGAGAACACCGACTGGCAAGCTTGTATCCAACGTTCAGTATTCATCCTACCGACATCTTCGAAGACAGTCGTGGAGATGTATGGATTGGGACCGTCAGCAACGGACTGCTGCACTATTCTGCCGCCACCGGAAAAATCGAGACCATAGAGGGTACACCCTGCCGGGACATCTCTTGCATTGAGGAAGATGCACAAGGCAATATATGGGCAGGCACACAATACGGGCTGGGCAAATATGACCGCACCGTAGGGAAATTTACCAACTACTATGCCGCCGACGGCATAGGCGGCAATCAGTTTTACGACCGTTCTTCATGCCGCCTGCCCGACGGGACACTTGTTTTTGGCGGTACGCACGGGCTGACTTTCTTCAACCCTATGGACGTAAGTACCAAACGGGAAATTCCACTGCTCTTCGAGGATTTGAAGATACACAACCGGTTGGCACGCCCACAAGACAGCGAAAGTATAGACAAGCACCTCTCCTACCGACCGGACATCTGCCTGGACCACAATCAGAATGGTTTCAGCATCTCCTTTGCCGCACTGGACTACTGCGAATATGAACGCGTACATTATTATTACAAGATGGACGGTTTCGACAAATATTGGATTGATGCCCGCAACAACCGCGAGGCCTACTATGCCAATCTGCCTGCCGGTACCTACACCTTCAAAGTTAAAATAACCAATAACGACAAGAGCATTGTAGAAAGGGAGAATTCCATACGCGTCATCGTAAAGCCCGCCCCTTGGCAAACGTGGTGGGCATGGTGTATCTATCTGCTTATTGCCGCCGCCATCATCGGTATCTTCATCCGTGCCTGGCTACGTATCAAGCAGGAAAAAGAAACCACCCGGCGTGCCAAACTTGAGAAGGAGCAGGAACAACGGGTGAACCGCATGAACATGAGTTTCTTTGCCAACATCTCGCACGAGTTCCGCACCCCGCTCACCATGATTTCGGGCCCGGTGACACAACTTTGCGAAAGTCCCAAGATAGAGGGAGAAAACAAACAACTGCTTTACATCGTACAACGCAGTGTGGGGCGCATGCTCCGTCTGGTGAACCAGCTGATGGACTTCAACAAACTGGAGAATGACACCCTGAAGCTGCGAGTGAAACGGACTGACATCATCTCGCAACTGCAACGCTTTGTAGATATTTTCCGCATCAACGCCAACGAGAAAGGCATCGCACTGAACACTTATGCCTGGAGGATACTTTCCTCATGTGGCTGGACGTGGACAAGCTGGACAAGATTGTAGGAAACCTGCTTTCAAACGCCTTGAAGTTCACTCCGAACGGTGGGAAAGTGGAACTGTGCTTCGACGTCATTACCCGCGAAGAGGCTGCGCGTCTCTTTACGCTGACCGACAAAGACATCGACACGCAATACGTCAAAGTTGCCGTGGCCGACAGCGGGAACGGAATCCCCGAGGAACAGTTGGAGAAGGTATTCGAACGCTACTACCAACTGGACAATCAATCCAAAGGCACCTATAACTGGGGAACCGGCATCGGCTTGTACTACGCCCGCAGCCTGGCGCTGCTGCATCACGGCTACCTGAAAGCCGGTAACCGTACCGAAGGAAGCGGAGCCGTCTTCACCCTGCTGCTGCCGGTGAATGACCTCTCCTATACCCCCGAAGAATGTACCCTCCCCGAAGAAGAACAGAACAAGGCGTTTCCGATACAAACGGAAGAACAGTATCAACTGGAAAACACAGAGAGCATCCGGCAACAAAAGCAAACCCTGCTGGTGGTAGACGATGATACGGAAGTGGCCCACTACCTGAAGGCCCTGCTTTCTCCCGTCTACAACGTTGTCTGCCGCTTCGATGCCGACAGCGCCTTCAAAGCCATGAGCGAAGAAGCTCCCGACCTCGTACTGAGCGATGTAGTGATGCCCGGAAGAAACGGTTACGACCTCTGCCGACAGATAAAGGAAGACTTGCAACTATGCCACATCCCCGTGATACTGGTAACAGCCAAAGCTACTGTAGAGAACCAGGTGGAAGGTCTGAATACCGGTGCAGATGCCTACGTAACGAAACCTTTCGAGCCCAACTACCTGCTGGCGCTTATCAAATCCCAGCTGAAGAACCGTGAGAAAGTGCGCAGTCTCCTGAGCCGTTCCACCCAAACGGATGAGATTGAGGAGAACGTGCTCTCCCCGCAAGACAACACCTTCATGACCGAACTTTACCACCTGATGGAAAACGAACTCTCCAATCCGGAACTGGACGTGGCGCGCATGACCGAGCTGCTGAAAATCTCCCGCACCAAATTCTATTACAAGGTAAAGGGGCTGACGGGTGAGAACCCCAGCGTATTCTTCAAGACCTACAAGCTGAACCGTGCCGCCAAATTGATAAAGGAAGGGAAATATACCATCTCAGAGATAGCGGACATGACGGGATTCAGTACACTGTCCCATTTCTCGACCAGCTTCAAGAAACAATTCGGGGCGACGCCGAGCGAATACAGCAAGTAAAAAACCAGTCGGTTCAAATTTATTCATTACATTTGTACCATTCTTAAAAAAACTTTTTATCCATGGCACACCGACTGAATACCAACAAGCAGTTTATGATAGGCAACGGCATCCTTGCTTTCGCCGTGATTTTTGTAGTTGTCATCTTTGTCTACATGAGCATGAGGCTGCAACAACGGAAAGAAGGAGAACGCAACTTCATCGAGACATACACCATCACACTGACGAAAGGATTTGCCGGAGATTCCACTTCCATATTCATCAACGACAGCTGCTGGTGAACCGCACCATTGCAGAAGAACCTTTCACCATCGAAGTGAAACGCTTTGCCGAGCAAAACGCACTCATGATTGTAAACAATGCAACTGAAAAGCTTTCCTTATTTGAGCTAAGCGAAAAAGGGGGCGAATACCGGTTCGAGAAGGAAGGGGAAGAGGTGAAGCAGCTGGCAAAAAATTAGGGATAAAAAGTTGTGAAGCATTTTGCTCTCATATTTCGGAGTCAACAAGCTTTTTCCTGGCTTACCAACAGCCACTACAAAGACATCACATAACTTTTGCAGTGCTACTGCAAAGACATTACACAACTCCTGCAGTGACACTGCAGCGATACTGCACTCCTTTTGCAGCGTTACTGCAAAACAGTTGCAGTGTCACTGCAAAGGTGTTGCAGCAGCACTGCAAAAGGAGTGCAGTGACAGTGCAAGAGGTATGCAGTAGTTTTGCAGTATCACTGTCTGTAAAACAAGGAACTACTTACCGTCCATACTAATCTCTAACCATTTATTTTCGTTTGATATTTCCGAAGCTCCGCTCTCAATGCTTGTGCCTTTCCATCAGTCATCCGGTCGAGCAAATCCCAGAAACGCTCCCCGTGATTCATCTCGCGGGTATGTGCCAGTTCGTGCAGTAGCACGTAGTCTATCAGATGCTTGGGAAGAAGTACCAGATAATAGGAAAGGTTGATATTGCCTTGTGCCGAACAGCTTCCCCAACGCCCGCTGCTGGAATTTATCTTCACACTCTTGTAAGGAAGGTTGTGCTGCATGGAAAGCATATACAGACGGGGCGGAAGAACAATTTTCGCATTTCGCCGTAAAGCTTCCTCAATTACATTGCGCAGCCAAGCCTGCAGCTTCTCATCCGAGAAATCGGCATCAGGAGGACAGATTATCTGCATTTCCCCCAATTCCGAACGGGACAAGAACCGTTCCCGTTGTCCGCTGACCAATGTCAGTTTAAAGAACTCCGTATCAATGCGGTAATCCAAATCAATCAGCTTTCTGACCTGCTTCTGTATGGCAGCCTTCAGACGCGGACGAAGCTGCTCGATGGCATTCTCTATCTCGGCAAGGGAAGTCCGGGGAGGCACAGTCACGTAAATTCCGTCCTCCTTTGTACGGAAAGTGAGGCGCCGTGCCCGGGCATTGACCCGGACAAACAAAGGACCAAGCTCTTTATCTTCTATAATGCGGTTTACTGTCATAAATCAAAGCCTCTCCCATAGGAAAGGGGCGGGAAGAGGCTTTGCAAATGAACAAAGAATCGTCCAAAAACGCAAGCAAATACCTGACAAAAGCGGACGGAGTGTCCGATAATGAACACTACACAAAAGCGATTATCCTTTAATAATCAACATTTTACACTTATGGCACAATAATTGATTAAAGTATGATGACCGAGCGTCCTTTGAAAAAAGCATTTTTATATGCAACTTTTTCAAGGCAGATCACGTCTAACTAATAAATACTGAATCACAAAAAACAAAAGAATATGAAAGCTCTAACAACATTTATCGCAATCGCCTTATTGGCATTCAGTACAACCGCTTGTTCACAACAACACACATACCGTTCCGGAGGCTTCGGCAGCAAGACGGTCAAGGCAAGCAAGAATTATGTAACCAAAGACATAAAAGTGGACAACTTCACCAAGCTGAGTGTAGCCGGCAGCCCCGACGTGACCTACACGCAGAAGTCCGGCAAACCGACAGTGGAAGTATACACCTCGGACAACATTGTAGACTTACTGGATATCCGTGTCAAGGACAATACCCTCTACATCGGCTTCAAGAAGAACGTCAGCGTATCCTATAATAAACTGGAAGTACGTGTGTCCGCAGAAAAGCTGAACGGCATTGCGTGGCAGGTTCGGGAGACGTGGAACTGAAAAACGGACTGAAGACGGATGACATCAAAATCTCTGTGGCTGGTTCGGGTGACATCAGTGGAAACAACATCTCCTGCACAGACCTCGATATTTCCATCGCAGGCTCGGGAGACATCAATAGCAGCAACATCACTTGCAATGACCTCCAAGTATCCGTTGCAGGTTCAGGTGACATGAAGCTGAATAACGTAACCGCCAACTTCACCAGAGCATCCGTTGCCGGTTCGGTACCGCCATCCTGAGCGGCAGTACCCAAGAAGCTGAATACAGCGTGGCAGGTTCGGGTGATTTGCTTGCTTCCGATTTCGTTGCCAAGAAAGCATCTGCAGTGTTGCCGGTTCAGGCGACATCAAGTGCCATGCCACAGATTTCCTGAAAGTACGCACCAGCGGAAGCGGCAGTGTAGGCTACAAGGGTAATCCGGAACTGGACTATCCCAAGAAAGGACTGTATAAACTCTAACATAGAAAACATAGATTCTCAGATTGATGACTATAAACCTAAACTAAATTCTCTCTCAAATAATTACCTGCAAAAAGAACGAAGGACTCCCGCGAGGAAGCCCTTCGTTCTTTTATCACCCCACACCTCCGAAGCACGGGAACAGTTGTCATTTATCTATATTCAGAATGCCCGATTCATTGTCGCTGTTATTGATGCGTCTGCCGGATGATTTGTAACGCTTACCAAACTCGAAGTTATAACTCAGCTTGATAACCGCCATCTGTCCTATTTCTTTCGCATGACTCCACGAGGTATAGGGCGCCACTTTGCTCACCCGTTCCTTGCCCGTCTTGTAGTTGTTGGTGAACGGGAACATCATCCCTGCTCCTAATTGCAGCCGCTTGTGGGTATAAGTGGCTAAAACAGCAGCCTGGTTTTCACCCTTATAAATCGTTTCGCCCATCAGCTCGTTCGCCCTTTTACTGAATTGTCCCAACAGAGAGAACTGCTTATAATTGAACACGGCACCCAGGTTGTAATAGAAATCATTATACGTATGGGTATAGGTATTGCCGTTAGACCAGTAACGTGTAAATCCACCATCTATACTCAGCGTCAGGAAATTCTTCAGACTACCAATGTTCAGTCCGCGGAATGTGAAAGAAGGGCCAAAGCGCAGAAACTGTGCAGAACGCTGGTTCTCGTTCATCGAAACCAACTTGTCTCCCTCGGCAAACACACTCTCCATGATGATATTCTTGTGATAGCCATGTGTCACATTCAGCATGAAGACGAACTTCTTCTTCATATAGGAATAGTTCAACGTATTGTTGAAAACGCTGTAAGTCTCCAATGCCGGGTTACCGCGTACTATCTGGATGGTATCTATCGCCTGCTCCACATTGGTCAATGCACTGAGCGAAGGAATCTTGGGTTCGACATTGAACCGATAGTTGATGTTGCCGTTCTTGTGCGGAGAGAAGTTCAGACGGACAGTGGGAGTAAAGGTATAGTAGGTATGTTCCTCCCCTCCTTCCTTGAAATAAGAGCGGGTCAGTCCGGCACTCACACCATAGCTCACTTTCCTGATATTACCCTGCACCTCGCAAACGCCGCTGTCTTTGCCTGGTTCATTTCCGATACGACGGGTGAAGAGCCTGCATACTCGTTCCTGGCATACATCTGGTAGTGGCGCAATCCGGCGCTGAATACGAGGAACTTGAAACGCTTGTCGTAGATGGCTTCACCGATAATGGAACGCTTATTCCCCGTCACATCTGTTTCAATCATCGCCAGGTCTTCGGCTTGAGGCGTATATTCGTGGTAGAGCCTATTATTGTCGGTGTGCATCAGCGTACCGGTCACGCTCATCGTAAGCATCTGATTCTTCGGTAATGTACGCTGGTAATAAAGGTCGAGCGAAGGAGTGTAGCTGGACTGCTTGTTCTTCAGTCTGGAGAAGATATAGTTATCGGCATCCGCAGCATCATACAACTTGTTCGACTGGTTCAGGCAAGGGGCATCATAGACACTGTTGCGGAACACGACGTTGAATACGTACTTATCCTGCTCCGTCAGATTGTAAGAGAGGTCGATATTGTGGGTAAAGTGCTTGTTTTGGTCGTGAAGCCCCTCCTGCACACGATGTATCGTCTTATTTTCCAACACATATGTCTCGTCTATATCCGTATATGTTTTTTTGAAGTTACGGGCAGACAAGTTATAGAACAATCCCCATTGTGACTTGTTATGATTGAACTTTGCCACCACATTGTCCTCGCTAAACAACATGTGGGGAGCATTAGTGGCTTGTATATTGACCAGTCCACCCGTTTCGCGGCGGCGGACAATGATGTCCACCACAGCGCCCAGGCTGCTGTCGCCATAGCGTTCTCCCGGATTTTCGATGAATTCTATTCTTACAATCTCCTTGGGCAGGAGGGCTGCCACTTCGGTGGAGGTAGCCACAATACCGTTGATACGTGTCTGTACGCTGCCGCCATTGGCTTCCAGGCCTTTACCAAGAGCATCCACCTTCAAGTGCGGAATGGCAAGGTTCAGCATCAGGTCGTAGGGATTATAGGAATTCTTCATGGCAGTAGCGGTGGGTACTACAACCATGCGGTCTACCTTCTGCGTGATATTGCTGCCCGATATTACCACCTCGTCCAGTGCTACCGACTGTTCTTTCAAGATAATGTCTCCCATCTGCACAGTGCCTTGGGGAGTCCTGATGACAATCTGTTCGCCGACGTAACCGATATAAGAGAGTCTTAACAGGAAATCCGAACCGGCAGTGGCTCTCAAAGCAAATTTACCTTTGCCATCAGTGGTGCTTTCCGTAACGAATGAAGAGTCGGGCAAGGAAATCAGGCTACATTGACAAATTCCACCGGACGGTTCTGTTCATCTACAATTGTACCGTTTACTTTCACTGTTTGTGCCGCTGCGGCAAAGCTACCCAACAGGCATACGATAGCTATAACAAGAATCTTTTTCATAAATGCCGGTGTTTAGAGTTTGTCTTTTAAAGCTGACTCGATGATTGCCTTTATCTCTTCTGACGAAAGAGTTTCTTTATTGGTCCACTCCTTGTCTCTCTCCTCCGAGATATCCAATACGGAATCGCAATGTTCCGACATCAGCAGAAAGAGCATTTTCTCTGAAGTTTCGCCCGACGCGCTTATTACCTCATAGTGCACTTCGGCATACTTGCAAAATTTGCCGTCTACGTTACGACCACATTTACGCTCCAGGTATCCGTAACGGAATTTCTCACCTTCGCCTAACTGCGACTTAACATATTCCTTAGTTGCCGACTTTATTTTATACTGGTCGCTTCCGGGGAAGTAACATGAAGTAAGAGATACAAGTGCGAAACACGCTGCGATTGCCATTGTTCTGAATGTACTTTTCATAAGACTTTCTGTTTTTTGATTTGATGCAAAGTTAAGGCAAGAAGTCTCTTAACTCCTACTAAATCGCACTATTAAAAGTCTTAATACTTAGCACATAAAGCACTGATTATCAACAATGACATATTATAAAAGTCTTAATCCGGCCTCTTCCGGTCTAAATGCCTCTTATGCACTCCACAATATCCTGTTTTTCGCCTGCATTTATCTTCTTTCGGATGGAAGTCTTACGCACGTAGATGGTTGCACTTGTCTGTTGGGTGACCACACCGATTTCTTTCGTGGAGAAACCGGCACAGAGCAGACAGCATATCTGCACTTCCTTATCAGACAATACCTGTCCGAACTTTTCCATCATGCGGGAATAAAAGCCATCGTATAGTTTATCAATTACCGGATAAAGGTCTGCCCAGCAAGAAGTCCTTCCACCGGAATCTCCTTATTGCCGATGCCCGAAATAAGTTTCAGCAACGCCTGGTTCTGTGAGGTAGGCGTATTGGCAACAAGCCGTATGATACCCAGCTGCTGAAGAAGCAGCTTCTTGAAGAAAGCACCGCTATTCTCTTCCTGATTGTCCGATACCTTCTGGGCATCTTCCAGCAGGCGGGTCAGTGCATCAATACGTTCCTCGGCTTCGGCAAGGCGCTTCCGTCTGTTACGGATATAAAAGGTAAGGGAAACAAGTACCCCGACAAACACAACAACAACCAGCATCGAATACATCCGTGTCTTCTGCCGTTTGATTATCAACTCATAGTTCAACTGTTGAAGCTTGTTCCTGGTCACCAGCTGTTGCTCTATCACGCTATTCTGGTCCCTCATCTCATTCCTGACAGAATCAGCAAACCTACCGAAAGTGACAATGTCCAAAGGTGCCCCGGAAGTATAGTCCAGAATTGTTTTCAACTGTGCCAGCGCACTGCGTACAGAAAAGCCCTCGGCTCTCTTTTCTTCCTGCTTCAATTCATTGTTCCACGCCTGCTCCCAATAGTAACGGGCAGAATCCAACTGATGAAGGTTCAGGAAGTTTTCAGCAAAGATTACCTGCAGAATGGGATAGTTGTCGGTCATAGGCATCAGCCGTCTAACCCGGTGAAGCAGTTCATTGGACTTGGTATATTCATGGCTGTTGGCAAGAAAAGCGGCATAATTCCTCAGATAGTGACAGGCCGAAGCTGTATCGCTGCCGCCAATGCCATGTCAATACTCTGTTCCAGGTAATCCGAAGAAGAAGGGTGGTTGGCAAGCGCCATATTGAGTCCCAGGTCATAGAGTATGGAGCAATGTTCCCGGACAGATAGCTTATCAGCATATTGCAATATCTTTTCCATCAACTCTATCGCCTGGGAGTGGTCATTTCTCAGATAAGCTATCTCTGCCTTTCCCCGATAAAAAAGAAGAAGCCAGAAGGTGTCTTTCCGGGCTATGGCATAGTCCAAGCCATTCTCAATCGCTTCATCCATGCGTTCCTCCTGCTTCATCCATTTATAATAGGAGGCTTCAAGCAGGTAGCCATCAAGCATACGGGAAGAGTCTTTCCGCTCACGATAGTAGTGTATCGCTTCAGGAAGCAGCGAATCTTCCGCCAATGACATACCCATACGGTAGCGGGCCTGCGCACAGTTCCAAACGAACTGCATCCACTCCGCTTCTGAAAACCCGACATCCTTTTCTATGGAATTAAGCAACTTCAGCGCACTGTCCGGACGGCTCTGCAACAAAGAGTCGGTCTGCGCCAAAAGTTTTTTGTTGCCATGACAGTCATTACAGCCTACAAAGCACATAATGCCTAAAAGCATAATACAGATGTATAGTATGTTTCTCATCTTCTCCATTGTATATATTTGCAGTGAGTAAAGTTGAGAAAAAAAACGGCAGACTCCAAACTATATATACTGTAAATAATAACTCCCTTAAATAAAAAGCCTTGTAACCCACAGGCAAGAACAACAAAGGGACGCTGCATCACGCGGCGTCCCTTCTATTTTAGTTAGTTTTTATAAGATTTTGAGAGAATTGAAACTTCACAGCCTCAAGTTGTTTTAATAAAGCACACTAACTATTATTATGTTTAAAGCAAATGAAAATGTTATTTTAAAAGCAAATGAAAATATCTATTCCTTGATTTCCAGCTCCTTGTTCACCCGGCGCAGGCTGTCCATCACCTGCTTCTCATGAGACACGGCACATCTCCCGAAAGAGCTACCGACGGTGCGGAAATCTGTTTACCGATAGTATCGGTTGCGGCTACTTCCTCTACATCCGAAAAGAATGAATGCTGCATCACATTTCCCAGCGAAAGAACCACTGCCACTACTGCGGCGGCTTTGAACAGCGGCATGAAGCGTGCGGCCAGTGTCAGGCGCTTTGCCTTGACCACCGGAACTTCCACTTCGGCAAGCACCCGGGCATCAAAATCCTCACCCAGATGCACTTCCTGCTGAAGCTGCTGATATACGAACAAATCCTTGTAGCGAAGCAAGTGCTTGGGCACATCGCTTCCGCTAAAGAAAGCACGCAATTCAGCCTCATCTTCCAAAGAAGTTTCGCACTGCCAGTAGCGCTCCAGGAGTTGTTCTATATATTTAGAGTCCATAACCTTCTATATCAATAAACGTTTGTTTCACTTTTTGCCGCGCCCTGAAGAGGTTCACTTTTACCTGCTCCTCGGTCAAGTTCAGGACTGCTGCTATTTCTTTATAGCTTTTACCTTCCACATCCCTAAGCTGCATAATCAGCCGCTGCTTTTCGGGAAGTCTGTTCATCAGCCGGTGTATCAACGCCATCCGTTCCTTGTTCACCAGCTTCTCGTAAGGGCCCGATGCATCGGAGGCCTGCTCCATTTCGGGGGTCAGCTCCACGGTACGGGAGTCTTTTCGCTCGCTACGGTCTATCGCCAGATTTCTTGCCACTGTCAGGCAATAGGCCTCAATAGAACCAAACTGCGACCACTCGTCACGCTTGTTCCAAACCCTTATCAGCGTTTCCTGCACGACATCCTCTGCCTCTGCCCTATCAAACGTAATTCTCAAGGCTAACCGAAAAAGCTTATCCTTCAGCGGGAGAATGTCATTGCGAAAGCTGAGTTCTTGCATCTCTAATAAATTGACGGTTAAGTATTCAGAAAGTTACAGCCTATTGCCGTTTTTTTTGAATTATTTTCGGATACGGGTTCCACTGTTCCCGTTGATGGCTGATGCTAAAGTGATTACGACTTCGGACACACCCGCATTCAACGCCTCGAAAGAGTTCTCCAATTTTGGAATCATGCCACCTTGAATCACACCATCTGCCACATATTGCTTGAATTCCTCCGGCGTTATCTGTGGAATCACGCTATCATCGTCGTTCTCGTCACGCAGCACCCCTTTCTTCTCAAAGCAGAATACCAAAGTAACATCGAACAAGCCCGCCAAAGCCTTGGCGGTCTCTCCGGCAATGGTGTCGGCATTCGTATTCAGCATGTGCCCGTCTCCATCGTGTGTCAACGGAGCCATCACGGGAACCACACCCTTATGAATGAGGTCTGCCAAGAAAGCATCATTCACCTGCTTCACATCGCCCACAAACCCATAATCCACCTCCTTCACGGGACGCTTTACCGAACGGATTACATCCATATCGGCTCCCGTCAAGCCCAGTGCATTGACACCACGCGCCTGCAAGCCGGCAACGATATTCTTATTCACCAGTCCGCCATACACCATGGTCACCACCTTCAGCGTTTCGGTATCAGTGATGCGGCGGCCATTCACCATTTTACTTTCAATACCCAGTTGGGCAGCGAGCTTCGTGGCCGAGCGTCCGCCTCCGTGTACCAAGACCTTGTAGCCTTCGATGGCTGCAAAGTCATCCAATAACTTATAGAGGTGGCTTCCTCTTCTACAATCTTGCCACCCACCTTTATTACAGTCAGTTTCTCCATTTTATTCCAAATAAGTATATCCGTACAGTCCGGAACGGTAATTAGACAAGAATTCCTTCCCTTCTTCCACAGAGATACGCCCTTCCTTGACGGACTGCGTCACCCAAGTTTCCAGCGTACGTACCAGTTTTTTAGGATTATATTGCACGTAGTCCAACACCTCAGCCACCGTCTCGCCGTCAATCAGTTGGTCGATGGTGTAGCCTTTGGAATTGACAGACACATGCACGGCATTCGTATCACCAAACAGATTGTGCATATCTCCCAGAATCTCTTGATAAGCTCCGACCAGAAAAACCGCCAGATAGTAGTGTTCCTTGTCGCGCAACGAGTGCAGCGGCAGGGTGGTCGTATCGGCACGCGAGCTGACGAAATTGGCAATTTTGCCGTCCGAGTCGCAAGTCATATCCTGCAAGGTAGCCTCGCGGTCGGGTCTTTCATCCAGCCGTTGTATGGGCATGATGGGGAACATCTGGTCGATAGCCCAGGAATCGGGCAATGACTGGAACAGCGAGAAGTTACAGAAATACTTGTCGGCAAGCAGCTTGCTCAACTTGCGGAATTCCTCGGGGCAGTGCTTCATGCCGCTGGCAATGGAGTTGATTTCGCGGCAGATACTCCAGTAGAGTTTCTCTATTTGTGCACGCGTATTCAGTCGACGATGCCATGGCTGAAAAGGTCGAGTGACCTCTTCGCGTATCTGCTGCGCATCGTGCCAAGGTTCCAGCATACTGCGCTGGCTCAGATTATCCCAGATGTCATACAGTTCCTTCACCAGTTCGTGAGCATCCTCTCCCGGTTCCCAGTCGTCGTCCATTTCGGGCAGGGAAGCCGTTTCCAGCACTTCGAAGATAAGCACGGAGTGATGGGCAGTCAGGCTGCGTCCCGTCTCGGTAATGATATTGGGATGAGGGAACCCGTGTTTGTCGGCAACATCAACGAAAGTCGACACCACATCGTTGACATATTCCTGGATGGAATAGTTGACGGAGCTTTCGCTACTTGAAGAGCGTGTACCGTCATAATCAACTCCCATACCGCCACCAGTATCCACGAATTCGATGTTGAAGCCCATCTTGTTCAGCTGCACAAAGAATTGCGAAGCTTCACGCAAAGCATTCTTGATGCGGCGTATCTTGGTTATCTGACTGCCGATATGGAAATGTATCAGCTTCAGACAGTCCTTCATATCTTTTTTCTCCAAGAAGTCCAGCGCTTCGAGCAGTTCACTGGATGTCAGTCCGAACTTGCTGGCATCTCCTCCGCTTTCTTCCCATTTGCCACTTCCACTGGAAGCCAATTTAATGCGAATGCCGATATTAGGTTTCACCTTCAATTGCTTCGCCATCTTGGCAATAAGATTCAACTCATTAAGTTTCTCTACAACAAGAAAAATGCGTTTGCCCATTTTCTGTGCCAACAGTGCCAGTTCAATGAAGCTCTCGTCCTTATATCCGTTACAAACCACGAGGGAACCCGGGTCTGTATTGACCCCTATCACAGCATGCAACTCCGGCTTTGAACCCGCTTCCAGCCCCAGATTGAACTTCTTCCCATGGTTAATCATCTCTTCTACCACGGGACGCATCTGATTCACTTTAATGGGATAGATAATAAAGTTCTCTCCTTTATACCCGTACTCGTCGGCTGCCTGTCTGAAGCAGCAGGACACCTTCTCGATGCGGTTGTCCAGAATATCGGGAAAACGCACCAATACCGGAGCCGCTACATCGCGCAACTGCAACTCGTCCACCAACTCTTTTAAATCGACGGCAACCCCATCCTTACGCGGTGTCACCACAACATGACCTTTGTCATTGATACCAAAGTACGAAGTGCCCCAACCAGTTACGTTGTACAGCTCTTCTGAATCTTCAATACGCCATTTTCTCATCAGTACATTTACTATTAGACTATTTACAATTTACTATTTTCCCACTATAGTGTGTCTTATAAAGGGGGCGACAAAAATACACATAAATCTAATATATCCAGCTCCTCGGACTGAAAAATACACATTTACAAGGGATTAAAGTCCTAAAAGTTGGCGTAACCGTTGCACGGATTCGCTAATCTGGCTGCGGCTTTCCAGATAACCGGCATCAAAGCGATAACGGGCCTGCGAGTAGAAAGGCTCACGCTTATCCAGCGCCTCCACAATGAAGGTGCGCAAATCTTCGTCCGTCTTGCCTTGCAGGATGGGGCGTTGCTGCTTCGCCACCCGGAGCCGGCGGAACAGAATATCGGGGTGTACATCCAGAAACACCGTCTGCCCGCAACCGTTCATATACTCCATATTGTCAAAAAAACAAGGAGTACCGCCACCGGTAGAGACCACGACATCCTCAAATTCCCCTACTTCATGCAGCATGTTTCGCTCCAATTCACGAAAAGAGGCTTCTCCCCGCTCGGTGAACAATTCACGGATTGATTTGTGAAAACGTTCTTCGATGTACCAGTCCAAATCAATGAACGGCACATTCATTTCGCGGGCAAAAGCCTTTCCTAAAGTAGTTTTACCGGCTCCCATGTAGCCGGTCAAGAAAATACGTATCATATCTGCTACGAGTTACAGGTTTCCTGCAAAGGTAGCAATTCCAAGCTGAAAACGCCTCTGTATCAGAGAAAAATTTTGATACGCTTGCTTAAATCTTCGAATTCCTTTTCTCCCGGTTCACCGGTGGGTGTACCGAAGGGCATCTGTGCAATCATCATCCAGTCGTCGGGCAGGTTCCAGGTGCGACGTACCTCGTCGTCAATCAAGGGGTTATAATGTTGCAGGGAGGCTCCCAACCCCATATCTTCCAGCATAGTCCAGATGGCAAACTGGTGCATAGCGGAGGTGTGCTGTGACCAAGTGGGGAAATTATCCTTATAGGAAGGGAATGCTTCCTGCAGCTTCTTGACTACAGAAGTATCTTCAAAATAGAGCACAGTACCGTGTCCGCTGGCAAAACAGCCGTCAATCTTGGCTTCCGTCTTGGCAAAAGCTCGGCAGAGATGCGTGCTTTCAGGGTTTCCTTCACGATGTTCCACAATTTTTTATGTTCGTCGCCCAGCAACAATACAATTCTTGTAGACTGTGAATTGAAAGCTGACGGCACATTCTTTACGGCTTCACGAATAATGTGTACTATTTCTTCATCCAGTACTGGCGAATCGCTGCCGATAGAGTAATAACTACGGCGATGCGCCATGGCTTCTGCAAATGTTCTCTTCATTTTTTGTCCTTTCTTTTTTTATTGAGTCTTCTCTTCTTTATTTTATATCCGCCATACAAAGAAACAAATGAAAGAGTTAAGTTGTTCGGATTTTCTTTTTTACCTTTGTCCGCAGTTATGAAGAAAGAAAAATATTACGTCGTATGGGCGGGAGTCAGCCCGGGTATCTACACTTCCTGGACAGACTGCCAACTACAGACCAAAGGTTACGAAGGAGCGAAATACAAGTCGTTCGAATCACGCGAGGAAGCGGAAAAAGCCTTTGCCTCTTCGCCGTACGCGTACATCAAACGGTCGGCTCCCTCTCCTGCCAAGACTACTCCCGGCACCGACGCTCCCCTCCCCACCGCCGTCGCGGAAAACAGCCTTGCCGTAGACGCGGCTTGCAGCGGAAACCCCGGTGCCATGGAGTACCGGGGAGTACACGTCGCCAGCCGTCAGGAAATCTTCCACTTCGGGCCGATGTACGGAACCAACAATATCGGCGAGTTCCTTGCCATTGTCCACGGACTTGCCTTGTTGAAACAGAAAGGTTTCGACATGCCCATCTACAGTGACAGCGTGAACGCCATCAACTGGATAAAACAGAAAAAATGCAAGACCAAACTGCCGCGCGACGCCAAGACCGAAGAGCTTTTCCGCCTGATAGAACGTGCGGAGAAGTGGTTGCGCGAAAACACCTACACCACCCGCATCCTAAAATGGGAGACAAAGCAATGGGGGGAAATTCCGGCCGACTTCGGAAGGAAGTAAAAAAACGCGGGCACCCCGGATTCTTCATCCGGTTGTGCCCGCGTCAAGAAAATGATGCGGCCGAGCTTATGAATGAATAGCCGCCATCATGTTTTATTTGCTATACGATGCCTTCACGAAAGGAGCATCAAGCAAGTAGTCAAGACTCTGCTTCACACTCTCTTCTACGGGGCAGCTGTATTTCTCAATCTCAGCTACGATGTGGCGCACGCCAGCAGTATCCGTATTCTTGAAGATAGCATCATAACCTACCATACCACTCTGCCCAATCTCGCGGTGATCCTTGATATGGAGCATGGTGAAGCGTCCGGGATACTTGTTGAAGTAATCCACCGGGCTGTTCTGGCCGCGCACTACCCAGTAAACGTCCATCTGGAAGAATACATATTCGGGATTGGTGTGTTGCAGCATGTAGTCCAGCATCAGCTCCTTGTCTTCCACTTTCTGGAATTCATGGGCATGATTGTGGTAACCGTATTTCAAACCGGCAGCCTGGCAGCGCTTGCCCACTTCATTGTAATAGTCGCAGTAGGTCTGCAAGTCTTTCAATGTCTTGGGAACGGAGAGATACGGAGTCACGATATACTCCATACCGGCCTCCTTATGGGCAGCAATGCACTGATCCCACCATTTCAAGGCTTCCGTAAAGTCGCCCGAAGCCAGTTCCTCGTCCGACAACCCGTGGGTAGTGTGCGAAGAAAGCACGGTCATACCGCTCTTTTCCACCATCTGTTTGAACTCCTGGGGAGTCTTGCCGTAGAACTTACCGTCATTGTAGTTGGCGGCCTCCACACTGGTATAGCCCATATCAGCCAAATCCTTCAGAATCTGGTCGAGGTTACTGCCGTCCTTCACCAAGTCTCTTACAGAATAGAGCTGGATGGCTACTTCCTTTTTCGTCGTTTCCGGCGCCGTTTCCGTGCTGTGGCTGCTGCAGCTTGTGGCCATCATGGATAAGCACAGTGCCGACAAAATCATCATATGTTTGATTCTCATAGTACTATCTTTTTAGAAGGAATTAGTCGAGAACCTTTACACGGATGTTGCGGTACCAAACATCGTCGCCATGATCCTGCACACCGATAAAGCCTTCGTGGTTTTCGCCGCCACAGTTGTTCAACAGTTCGAAAGCCAAGGGCCACTTCTCTTCGCTGAACTTGCTTGCCTGCAACATTTCAGTCCATTGCTTAGTCCACAAGTGATATTCCAGTACGTTTTCATCGTTCTGTCCGTGAACTACAGTACCTTTGTATACCATAATCTTTGCCTTGTTCCATTCGCCGAAAGGTTTGGCGTTCTGCGGAACAGCCGGTATCATGTCGTACAAGGAAGCAGCCTGACGGTTGTTGTCCTTACCCAGTTTGGCATCCGGATGATTGGCGTTATCCAGCACCTGGAACTCGGGAGCAGAGATATAGATGGGTTCCAACACTTCGTTGCCGTCCTTGTCCTTTGAAGTAACTTCCTGAGCCAGATAGAAGATACCGGAGTTACCACCTTTGGAAATCTTCCATTCCAGTTCCAGCTCAAAGTTCTTGAACTTATGGGCGAAAATCAAGTCACCGCCCTCACCGGTCTGTCCTTCGCCGGTACCGGTTCCACAGAATTTGAGGCAACCATCCTCAATAATCCATCTGGAAGGCACTTTGTCCTTACCGTATCCACGCCATCCGTCCAGGCTCTTTCCATCAAAGATAGTGATATAACCGTCCGCATCAATCGGCAGGTTCAAGCTGTCCGTTTCAGGCGCTTTCAGAGACTTGGAATAAGACACCGCAGTAGTAGTAGGAGCTGCAGCTTCCTCCGTAGCGTTCGATTTCTTTGCACCGCCACCGCAAGAGGCGAGCATACCTCCGATAAGGCAACAAGCCAAAGAATAATATATTTTCTTCATAATCTGAAAAATTAAATGATTAGTATTCGTTTATGAGCATCGGAACCTGGTTCCGATACTCTTTTTAATGTTTATCTGGCATATCGGGCAACTTCCAGCCTTCACGGTAGTTATGCTTGATGAGCTCTTCTGCAAAAGCTTTGGCATTTACCGGATCTGTCCATGTCTTGTCGAAGCTTGGATGGCCGTTGTGTATCTTGAAGCCGTCTTGATGACTGTACGCAATGTCTCGTCGTCGCCAATATTGGTAAAGCGCATGTTGGCTCCGTCCCATTCCAGTGTCTTGTTCAGGCCCTGCAGACGGATAGCCAATACACCCATTGCCACCATTTCGTTCATCGGTCCTGCTTCGGAGAAGTCAGACTTAGGCATTACGCGGCTGGAAGGACTTTCCTTACAAGCACGTACCAGTCCATCTCATGACCGCCATTCATAGCCTTCGGCACACGGCGGCAAACCTTCGGTGCATTGGGCACACGACCAGAAAGTAACCACGGGTTCTGTCCGTAGCAACCGCAAATCAGCGTATCCTTCGTTCCGTGGAAGATAGTCAGACCGCCACCGCTCTGCATCAGTTGCTTTCCTTCGGGGAAGCCTTTCGGACGGTCGGGCATCATGCCGCCATCATACCAGTGAACTTCCACTTCGGGCATAGCCACCTTCGGCATATTTTCACGTGCGGGGAAAGTCAGCTTCACGTGCTGTGCTTGCGGAGCGCAGGCATTGAGCAACAATGTAGACGAACCTTCTACCTTGGTAGGATACAACAACTTCAAAGCTCTGAACGGCTGGTGCAGGATGTGACAAGCCATATCGCCCAAAGCACCCGTACCATAATCCCACCATCCGCGCCAGTTCCAGGGATGATAGATTTCGTTATACGGATTCATCTTGGCAGGACCGGTGAACAAATCCCAGTTCAGAGTTTTGGGAATGCGGTCTTCCTTCTCGGGAACATTCAATCCTTGCGGCCAGATGGGACGGTCGGTAGCACATTCCACCTTTGTCACGTCACCGATTTCGCCGTTCCATATCCACTCGCACACCAAGTCGGTACCTTCGTCCGAAGAACCCTGGTTACCCATCTGAGTAACTACTCCCGTAGAAGCGGCCAGGCGAGTAAGCAGACGGGACTCGTATACGGAGTGCGTCAACGGTTTCTGGCAATATACATGTTTGCCCATCGTCATGGCATCAGCAGTGATGATGGCATGTGTATGGTCGGCCGTAGCGATGATAACGGCATCGATGTCCTTGCCCATCTCATCGTACATCTTACGATAATCCCAATACTTCTTCGCATTGGGAAGCTCATCGAACACACCTTTCGCGTAGCGCCAGTCTACGTCACACAGCGCCACGATATTTTCCGTAGCCTTCACATGATTAATGTTAGTGTGTCCCATACCACCGATACCTACGGCAGCAATGTTCAAACGGTCACTGGGAGGTACGTGTCCGTGACTCTTACCCAAAATGCTGCTTGGAGCAATGGTAAGACCCGCCAAAGCTAAACCTCCGGTCTTAAGAAACTCTCTTCTTGTAAATTTCGACATGGTTCTTTAGATTTTAAAATCGGTTAATATAATTAAGTTTTAAAACACTTCTTATTACAATAGGCATCAGACTACCGTCTTCTTCGGACGGAGCAGTCCGTAACCTTCCTTCATATGCCTCCGGCGCTCCCTGATTTCCGCCAGCGTCTGCAAGTCGCCTATGCCGGGCAGGTCGTGACGGCGCGCATCCTCCAGGAAGGTCCATCCGTATTGGGAAGCAATGGCCGAGTCTCGCATCTGCGGCAATCTCGGATCACGTTTCCCGCTCTCGATGGAGTCGGCCATAATATTGCATAGCTTATCCAGGTTCTTCCCGCCAAAGGGCTTCTCCAGGCGAAGCGTACGGTTCACGCGTGAAGCTCCACCACGGCAGTCCGGAAATCATGCGTCATGCGCACGATACCTTTTGTACCGATAATGTCCGTATATGCATTATGAGTCTGGTTTCTGGAGAGTTGTCCGTAGACGAATCCTTGTGTGACATCGAAGGCGATGCCGTTCTCGAACGTACCGTGGCACTGTACCCACCAAGGTCCTTATAGTCCCACATCCGCATGCCTTGCGCATGCCAGGTCTTGTATTCACTGTCGGCATACCAGCGGGCAATGTCTATGTAGTGCATGCCGCAGTCGTGGTAGGCGGGACCCTCATATTCGTGTCCCTCGCCCGGCGCCAATCCCGGAGTCATGTGCAGATGCGCAAGATGGCCAGTTCGCCAATTTCGCCTTCATCGATAAACTGCTTCATAGCCTGGTGATACCAGGAGTTGCGCAGATAAAGGTTGACAGCAGCAATGCGGTCATACTTTTCAATCAGGTCCACAATTTCCCATTCCTTGTCAATGGTATCGGCAATGGGTTTCTCCGTCAGGATGTGCTTATGGCTTCGGACAGCTTTCTCTATTTGTTCTTTTCTGGAATTTGCCAATGCAAAAAGACCAACAGCTTCTACACTCTGGTCGTCAAAGATTTCTTGTTCATCAGATATGATTCTGGATGAAGGGGAAAGGTTTCTTGCCAATTCTCGGGAGTCCGGATCGGTATCGCAGATATATGCGATGTCCCATCGACCGCTTTTTTGCATTTCCTCCCAATACATTTGCCCCATTCTACCGAACCCTATCAAACCAACTTTTATTTTCATGGTAGGCGAATATTAAATATTTACAGTTATAGTATTATCGGGGTCAATTGAATTACATGATTAAGAGTACTTGGACTGATAGTCATAGTAGCTGTCGTCGTAGACGTTGGATATAATTTTTTCATGATATTTGCAATGTTTATGTATTGTTCTTTGCAAAAATAGGATAATTAGTGATAGAATGGAAGCAAGCAGATATTAAAAAAGCGTAAAAGGTAAAAGAACACTCTTTATTCATCATCGCCTAACAGCCGTGAAACACTCTGCCGGCAGCCGTCAACACCCACCTGCATCATAGATTCTGCGTAAGAAATATAGAAGAGAAAGAAGAATTAATAGGCTGTTTGCAGGAAATTAACTTCCTATTTAGTCATAACAGCCTAGCACAAGCGGGTGGAAGCAAAGTACGCAGAATTTTATTGCTATGAGAGAGACTGCATATCATTCAGTCTCTTATAATAGCCGTTCTTCTCGAGAAGTTCCTCGTGCTTACCACGTTCCACGATTTCACCTTCATAGAGTACACAAATCTCATCCGCATTCTTGATGGTGGAAAGGCGGTGGGCGATGGCAATCGTGGTACGGGTCTTCATTAGCCGTTCCAGAGCCTCCTGCACCAGTCGTTCGCTTTCGGTATCGAGTGCTGAAGTGGCCTCATCGAGTATCAGGATAGGCGGATTCTTCAAGATGGCACGGGCAATACTGATACGCTGGCGCTGTCCGCCGGAAAGCTTGCCGCCACGGTCGCCAATGTTGGTCTGATAACCGAGTTCGGTCTCCATGATGAAGTCGTGGGCATTGGCAATCTTTGCCGCTTCGACCACCTGCTCCATAGTTGCATTTTCCACACCGAAGGCAATGTTGTTGAAGAAGGTGTCATTGAACAGAATGGCCTCTTGGTTCACGTTTCCTATCAACGCACGCAGGTCGTGGATGCGAAAATTCTTAATATTCACACCGTCAATTGTAATCTCACCCAACTGCACATCGTGATAGCGCGGCAGCAAATCCACCAATGTAGACTTGCCGGAGCCGGACTGACCGACAAGTGCAATGGTTTGTCCTTTGGGCACCATCAGATTGACGTGCTTCAACACTTCGCGCTTGCCGTCGTAACTGAAGGAGAGGTCCTTAAATTCAATCCGGTCATTCATCCCGTGCAGCGGCAACGGGTTTACCGGTTCCTTAATGGGATTCTCGGCTTTCAGTATTTTGTCCACACGTTCCATGGATGCCAGACCCTTTGGAATGTTGTATCCTGCCTTTGCAAAGTCTTTCAACGGATTGATGATACTGTACAGAATCACCATATAGAAGATGAACGTTGATGCTTCCATGGAAGTGCCGTCGCCCAGAATAAGCAGACCACCGAACCACAGTACCAATACAATGAGCAGCGTACCGAGGAATTCACTCATCGGATGTGCCAACGACTGACGGATGGCTACCTTGTTGGTTGCATCACGCAGCTCGTCGCTGCATTGCTTAAAACGGTCCACCATCTTGTCTTCTGCTATAAAAGCCTTGATTATACGCAGTCCGCCAAGCGTCTCTTCCAATTGCGACATGGTATCACTCCATTTTCCTTGGGCTTCCAACGACTTACGCTTCAGTTTCTTGCCGACTTTTCCCATCAGCCAGCCCATACCCGGCAATACCAGGACAGTAAACAGAGTCAGCTGCCAGCTGGTTACAATCAGAGTGGAAAAATAAAGCAGAATCAAGATCGGATTCTTGAGCAGCATATCCAGTGAACTGGTAATGGAGTTCTCAATTTCGCCTACGTCACCGCTCATACGTGCAATGATGTCCCCTTTCCTTTCTTCAGAGAAAAAGCCGAGCGGCAAGTGCATCACTTTGGAATAGACCATCACGCGGATATCGCGTACCACTCCCGTACGAAGGGGAATCATAATGGCAGAAGAGCCGAAATAGCAGGAGGTCTTCAGCATGGTCATGAAAGCAAGGAAGAGCCCCATGAACAGCAATGTCATCTGTGGCCCGTGTGTCTCAATCATCTGAGTGACGTAATAATAGAAATTGTTCACCGCCACTTCCTTCAAGCTACCGCTTCCCCACTCCATGAAGTGATACACTTGGGTGTTCTCCCCTGTCTTGAAAAGGATATTGAGAATAGGAATGAGCAGTGTGAATGAAAAGACATTGAATATAGCGGACAGCACATTGAGCACGATTGCCCAACCGATATATCTCTTGTAAGGCGACACAAAGCGCCGCATCAGTTGTAGGAATTCCTTCATTGCTTGTAGTTAAGTGAATTATGAGGTCGCAAAGATACAAGAAAACGAGGGAATGGAAAAGGGTTTCAGGTTATTTCTGCCTAAATGCCCACATTCTCTACTTTCTTTTGTGTCCTTGCATACTTCTCCAGCACCATGTACACTCATACATTGTCATCTTAATAATAGCCGGCTCATTTATTTTCCATCTTTACTCCTAACTTCCACACAATTTTCTTCAAACTTCAATATGCCCAAGCAATTATATGAGTAAATAATGAAAAAGATGTACCTTTGCACCCGACTTAACTGAGAACTTTGTTCACCACATGAGAAAAGCTATTATCACAACCCTATCTGTCCTAATCGTACTTCTGTCCATTGCTTGCAATACCCGAGTGAACTATAATAAGTACCTGATTGCAATTGACTCGCTCATCGTTCAGCAACCGGACACTGCCCTATCTATGCTCGAAGCATTCCCGACAAACAGCCTGCAGACCCAAGCTGACAGTGCTTATTATGGCCTATTAATGACAGAAGCAAGAGATAAGAACTACATTATCCAAACCAATGATTCCCTGATACAATCGGCCCTGACCTACTACAACGGCACAAACGACATAGAAAAGCGGGCAAGGGCCCATTACTATTCCGGCTGCGTCTACCGGGATTCACAGAGAAGAACAGAATCTATGACTCAATACCTCATAGCAAAGCCCTTGGCTGAAAAAGCAGGAGAAAGACGTCTATTAAGTCTTATCTACCTGAATATAGGTTATCTATACTATTCACAAAACCTAAATACACAAGCCGATTCCAGCTATCAATTGGCACAACAAATAGGTATTCAGCTAAAGGACTCTGTTCTTCAAGCAGAAGTTCTGTCACGACGAGGACTCATCCGAATGGAAAAAGGAGAGGAATTCTATCCCGAAGCCGAAAAAATGATGTTGAAGGCACTCGCTATCGTCCAAAAACAGTCCAACATACAATTAAAAGAAAATGTGTTCTCCTCACTATGCCAACTATACAACTGGATGGAAAACGGAGAGAAAGCTATAGAATTCGCCAAACAGAATCTTGGCGTACAGAAAGACCGCACAACATGCTACAAAGCTTTCGAACTACTTGGAAGCGCATATTACCTAATATTGCAATATGATTCTGCCCGCCACTACCTACAAAAATCCCTTTTCACAACAGACTATGCCACCAAAGCCGGGGCTTACATGTATCTAGCAGACATAGCCAAAGAGCAAGGAGACTTAGCTACTTCCTTAGAGATGGAACGCAACTACTCTGCCTATTTGGACAGCATGCAGAAGTCCAGACAGCCCGATGCCATTGTCTGCGCAGAACAAGGGATGCCAAGCAACAAGCAAAACATAATCAGCAAACACACCCATTACTCTATCATAAGTATATCAATAATCACATTAACCCTCATTGTAGCTGTAATCATCCTATCCTATAAGAAAAGAAAGCAAAAGCCCAATAACCGAACCGAAAAAGAAATGCTGTATAAGGCAGGACTTGTTCTGTTCGAACAATCTGAGGTATACAACAAGATGACTCTAATCATCCGCTCTCATAAAGAAAAGGCAGAATCAGAAATAATGCATCAAGGTGACTGGCTACAACTAATTGCAGAAACCAACAAATGTTGGAATAATATTGCCCGGGAACTACAATCAAAATATCACCTGACAGAAGACGAAATCTACTTATGTTGTCTGTACCTGACAAACCTCCCGATAAGCCACTTTTGCCATATATTGAGCTGCGAACGGGATACTATTTACAAAAAGGCAGACCGCATATTAGAAAACAAAATGGGCTTTGCACACAAAGAGATATCTCTTAAGGAAGCTTTAAAAAAGAATCTCCAATCATCTAGCCAATCATAACAATCATTAGCAAGTACAACAATTATACAATATTATACGCCATTATACACCGAAATTATACAATATTATACACTTATCCTGCCGTATTAAACCGACCTTTGCGGCATCAATAATCAAAAAAGTGTATAATGATGAAAAAACTATTGTCTATCTTAATTGCGACATTCTTTTTAAGCAATATTGTGACATACGCACAAAAAGAAAACAATCCTTTTACAGAAATTGCCCTAACCCAAGCAAAAAGAAAAGATCCGATTAGTAAAGGAGATACCCCTATATCTCGTAGTATCATTCAAACCGCCAACGCCTACTTATATAATAACACAGTATGTGTCGACTTCAACGAGGTATTACCTAACGTCACCATAACCCTCATCAATGAATCAACTAGTAAACTCATTCATTCAGAAGCATACAATGAACCCACAAACATTGACATCACTTTGGATGAAGGATACAGTAGTGGTAACTATTTGATTAAAATAGAGTCTGATGAAGTTCTTTTATATGGTTATTTCTCATTATAACAATCATACAACAAACAATACATTATTTAAAAAGATAGAGAGCCATGAAAAAGTTATTCCTATTTATGAGTTGGGTAATGCTTATATTATCCGGTTGTGCCGATGAAGATATCATCGAACGTAATTCCCCGTCATTTCCACAAAGTGTAAATACCCGATCTGCAGGAGATGGTGTATATGATATTTTAGGGTACGGCTATGATATAACTGGGCCATATTTAGATACTAAGTCCAGTCGTGCAATAGTATTTGATACTAATAAACTATTAGAAAAAGGACTGATTACCCCCTACAAACTAGAAGAATCTCGGTTCCGTTACTCTTCAGGGAAAGATGTCATTGATTTTACCACCAACATGTCATCTTCATTACAAATGAGCACCCCCGGCATCCTAAAAGTCATAGGTGGCGCCTCTTTAAATATAGCATTCGGAGGTAATTCTCATTATAATTCTGACTACTCTTTTGCATACTGTACTCAGCAATATATAGATAGCAGATATCGAATTTCAGAAGCTGACATTAATGTTTTAAAGACATGTCTCACAAAACAGTTTATTGAAAGACTCTCTACATATACACCAGAACAAATTGTTGAAGAGTATGGAACTCATGTGTTAAAGGATATATATTTAGGAGCAAAATTCGAAGTGTATTATATGGCTAAATCAACCTCATCATCAAAAAAAGAAAGTATAAACGCTGGGTTAGGCGCTTCACTCTTTAGCCTTTTCAAGATGGATGGAAAATTCCAATATGATGAATCTTTAGCTATAACTAATAAAGAGCAGTCCTTATATTATTTCACAATAGGAGGTGACCCCGCCGTAGGAGTGCAAGGTTCTTTAAATCCAGAAAATTCACCATCAATAGATATAGGTAAATGGATGGCATCAGTAAAATCTTCCACACCGAAATTTATTGATGTCGACAATAATTCACAATCATTTATCCCCATTTATGAATTAGTTACAGACCCCACAAAAAAGCAAACTCTCAAAGCATATATAGACAACTACATAAAGAGTAAAGAAGTATGTTCTATAAGCCTATATCCATCAACTACTGGTACACGTCAAGTCAGCGGACTAGGACATATTAATCAAGGGGCAGGAGTTGCTATCGGTGATATTGATAAAAATGGAAGGCCTGATATGATATTGATGGGGGCACTTATATACAAAGTAACACTTGATTCTTTTTCATAACTTTTGGTTATAATTCCAAAACTAAATGTCGTTCTTTGAAATTCGTATTATGATACAAATATAGCCATTATTTAGATAGCTTGAAAA
>ENA-OQCX01000018-OQCX01000018.1-human-gut-metagenome-genome-assembly--contig:-NODE-18-length-73172-cov-7.233787_pt1 | contig 73172 bp, 63 predicted proteins | sample MGYA00242762_ERZ504587 | MGnify/ENA primary metagenome ERZ504587 (study PRJEB26092, sample SAMD00036337) | human gut metagenome | host: Homo sapiens | study: EMG produced TPA metagenomics assembly of...
ACCTGATTGGTAGTAAGAGTGAAGAAAAAACAGTTTTTCATCTTCACGATAAAGCTTTCGTTTTGAAGTCATAATAGTAACACATTTATTAGTTTGTAAATGTGTCTACCTATATCAGGATAAGACAGTGACCGGAGCTGTCATGTGAAGTCGTACTCTTCTACATAAGCGTCGAAGTACTCCGTCCGTTGGAGTCCTAAGTTACGGGCAATTGCAATGACTTGTTGCTGCTCGGTTGGTGAGAGCAAAGTTTCCCCTTTCCGCTTCTGATAATATCTTCGGATACCCCATAAGCCGATGAGCCGGTAGCGGAACGTGCCGGACTGGCCGACAGAGATGGCTTCTGCCGTATGGATAAAGCCTTTGGCATAGCGCACTTTCTTATTCGAGCAATAATATTTGCATTTTCCCGCTGTGGACTCTATTGCTTTCGGATTCAGTACATATAGGAAGATGTTGTTTGAGGGTGCATACGTATATGCAATCCGGCGCAGGCAGGTGTCAGTATAAGGGCATGTGTCAGTAGCGCATAAGCCGAAGTTATGGGGAACTTTGGAATAATCGAAAGTTTCTTCTTTCATCATTTTTTTGTTTAAAGTTCCGCAAAGGTACAATTAGTTTGGAGATTGATGGGTGCTTCACCTGATATTTGTTTTATCCCGAAAATATTATGTATTTTACGTAACGTGAAATGCGTAACGTAAAACATGGAATCATTCCGCCTTCCGGTTTCCGCATTTCGTCCTCCCCATTCCGCATCCCGTCCGTAAATGCTTCCCGCTTACTTGCCGCAGGCCTATATTTGCAGAAAACATTTGCATATTCCCATGAAGACAAACTCTGTGATTCTATTGGTGTTGTGGCTTGCGGCGTGGCCGTTCTGCTGCCGGGGGCAAGGCTATATCAGTTACGACTATCTGCCCGAAGTTCGTTGAAGGATGACCTCGGCAACGAGTATGGTTCGGGCAGCCTGATGATGGTATCGGGAAGGTATAACCTGCCGCTTTCCGTCAGGCATGACGACAAGGGCAGGCTGGTGGCGTGGTCGGCAACCGTCAATGCTGCCTATGGCGTATTCCATAATAAGGGGCAGGCGCGGGAGTTGAATCCGGACAATCTGCTGAATGCCAGTCTGAATATCTCCCACATCCGTCCCCTGTCCGACAAGTGGAGTATCATAGCCTCTGTGGGCAGCGGTGTCTATGCCCCGTTGGACGGGGTTTCCATGAAGACCCTACTGGCTAATGGAGCAATCATCTTTGTCTATAAACTGCGGAAGAACCTCGACTTGGGCATCGGTGCGGGGTTGACGAACTCTTACGGTATCCCGATGATACTGCCCATGATGTACTTCAGTTGGAGGAATGCCGGCAGGTATGAGCTGAAAGTGGATATGTCCAGCGGCATGAAAGTGTCCGTCGCCACCTGGCTGAACAAGAAGCTGAAGCTGGAACTGACCGCCCTCGATATGGACGGCATGTCTGCGTGATGGAAGTCGACGGGAAATCGAAAATCTATTCTACCGTCATGCTGAGGTCATACATCAGTCCTTCGTACCGGTTGAGTAGGAAGACGGCTGTTTATCTGGGAGTGGGCGGTAACTGGATACGCGGAATAAGTATGTCGGACCGTAGTTTGAAAGGTTTTCTCAATAACTTCAAGAACGATGAGGACGAGCCTTGCTTCAGACCGACTCTGCGCCTGACGGTGGGATTCAGGTATACGCTGAAATGACAAATGCCATTTTAGTAAAGACAAGAGGTAAAATAGTATCTTTGTCGCAATAACAGACACGTTTTATGGTAAAGTATTTATTAGTAGAAGATGAGCGCTTCGCCTACGAAGAGCTGAAGCGTATGATGCAACGGCTGCGCCCTTCCTGGCAGTTGGCGGGCTGGGCAGAGAGCGTGGAGCAGGCTGTACTGCTCTTGCGTCAGGGCAGCCTGGACTTGATGATTGTAGATATCCGCTTGTCCGACGGGTTGAGCTTTGAGATATTCGAGCAGTGTCCCGTCGATTTGCCCGTTATCTTCACCACCGCCTACGACGAATATGCCATCAAGCTTTCAAGGTAAACAGTATCGACTATCTGTTGAAACCCATTGAAGAAAGCGACCTAGAAGCAGCCTTGTGCAAGTTCGAGCGCAACAGTGCCTCCGTTCTGCGGCTCCCGAATATCGGCAACTGGAACTCGGCTACTTGGCAGCCAACAAGAAGAACCGTTTTCTGGTGCAGGTAGGCGATACCTTCCGCTACGTAGAAACTCCGGATGTCGCTTTCTTTTATAGTGAGGACAAGTTGACTTATCTGCACCTCTTCTCCGGGAAACGGTATATCATCAGCTACTCGCTGGACCAGTTGGAGGGAATGCTGGATAGGGATGTTTTCTTTAGGGTTTCAAGGAGCTGCATATCCAACATTAGGTCCATCCGGAAGAGTTCCAGGTACTTCGGCAGTCGCTTGAAGCTTTACTTCGAGCCGGAGTGCCCGCACGAGGTATTGGTGAGCCGCAGTCGCGTGGCCGATTTCTTGAAATGGGTGGACGGAGTGGTATGAGTTATAAGTTATGAGGCATAAGAGATACATATTCCTTTTTATACTGACGGTTTCCGTCTCGTTGCTTGTCATAGGGTGCGTTTATAACGTCATCAGCGGTAAGCCGTGGTATGCGAATATCATGGTGCAGTTCTTTCTGAATCTTCCTTTGTGCATAGGGCTGGGGTTCATCGACTTTGGGGTTATCAACTTGATATATAAAAGACTGAAACAGCGCAACAATGCGGTGAGGATTCTGGTGGATATTGTGTTGACCACTGCACTGGCTGTTCTGTTGACGTACATCTTGAACTTCCTGCTGATGGGCGGGCATGGAAATTTCTGGCATATCTTGAGAAGCTCCCTGCCGGTAGTGCCGTGGAACTGGATTATCGTTCTGCAGATAGAGATATTCTTCTATAGCCTGCAACGTTCGGAGATGGAGAAGCAGATGGCTGTCATCGAGAAGGAGAAGGCGCTGTATCAGTTCGAGGTGCTGAAAAACCAGATTAATCCCCATTTCTTATTCAATAGTCTGAATGTCCTTGCCTCCCTTGCTTATCAGGATACCGAAAAGACGAACCGGTTTGCCAAGAAGCTGTCTACGGTGTACCGCTATCTGCTTACTACGCACGGCAGGGCTATGGTGACCGTGCAGGAAGAGCTGGCGTTCGTAGAGTCGTACTTATACCTGGAGCATATCCGCTTTGGCGATGCACTGCATGTGGAGATAGAAGATGATTTGCGGAATCATCATTGTCTCGTCATTCCTGCCAGCATACAGATGCTTGTGGAGAATGCCTTGAAGCATAATATCAGTACAAAGAAGTCGCCGCTGATAGTCCATATATCCATAGGAAACGAAGGGATTACGGTGCGCAACAATCTTCAGTTGCGTAATTATGTGACCAGTAACGGAGCGGGATTGAAGAACCTGCAACGGCAGTATGCCCTATACGGCACGCTGGTGGAGATTCTTAAGGACGAAAAGGAGTTTGTGGTGAAACTTCCCTTTGTGGGCGGAGACGTGAACCGCCTCAACACAATATAGTACTCTTCCCGAAGAAGAATCTGGAAACGTGTATCTTGTCCATAGCCCACGCCATACCCATGCAGCCGCTAAGAGTGAAGGCGGTGGCAGTGACAAGGAACAGCATCCCCGTAGGGTCGAAGGCGAACACGGGCAGAAACGCCTTGGACAGAATGGTGAAAATGGGTGAGAAAAGGAGTATGACCAGCGTATTGCGCCCTATAAAGAAGGCAAGCCGTTTGGCTTGTGCCGGCAGATAGCCGTAGGCTGCCAACAGCAGGCTGATGGAAAGCCAGGTGATGGCGACTCCTGCCAGAGTACCCCTATCCAGATTGGCGGGAAAACAGCATAGTATTACGAATGGAACAATGGCGAAGGTTGTGGCGCGAAAGACTTGTGTAAAACGAAGCCGCTTTGGCTCACTGTCATGCCGATAAGGAAATAGAGGGCATTGGAGAAGTTCATCAATCCTCCCCAATGGGAAAGGGCAAACAGGCAGACACCGGTCACAACCAGCCGGGAGACAACCGACAGCCTTACATAGCGGAATGTGATATAATAGATGAGGCTGCACAGAATCAGTGTATGCAGATACCAGTAAGGCCCCATCGGATGGAGGAATATCTTGTCGAGCAATACGGTAGGAGTAATGGCATCTACACTTTCGCGTACGGGCAGGAAATGCGACATCACCGTATAGGCCGCCTCCATGCAGGCATACGGAATGAAAATCCATAGAAACTTGCGGAGAAAGCTTCGGGCATCCTTCCGGTTATTGGCCAGATAGCCCGAAATAATCAGGAAAGCGGACATGTGGAACGTATAGACGATTTGTTTCGCATACGGATACTTGTCGCCTATATATACAAGGTGGAAGATAATCATCAAGGTGATGAAGATGCATTTCAGATAATCTATCTCTTTGACACGGCTTTCCATATAGGGTAGTTTTCTGCGTATTGTTATTGATGGCACAAATATATATACTTCCGTAAACTTATTTATATTTTGCAAAGGGATTAAGCTTATTTTCTCTTTTACCGATTGCTTTTATGTATGGAAAATGTATATTTGTGCATGAATCATTAACTTAATGTAAAACAGACTATGATAACAAGCCAATTACTTCACCCGGCCAGTATTGTGGTAGTGGGGGCATCCAACAATGTACACAAACCCGGAGGGGCTATCCTGAAAAATCTGCTTAGCGGCGGATATACCGGTGAGCTTCGTGCCGTGAATCCGAAAGAGACTGAAGTGCAGGGTGTTGCTGCCTTTGCGGATGTGAAGGACATTCCCGATACGGACCTTGCCATCCTTGCCATACCTGCCGCGCTTTGTCCCGATGCGGTGGAGATGCTTGCTGCGGAGAAGCAGGTGAAGGCGTTCATTATCCTTTCTGCCGGTTTTGGTGAGGAGACCCATGAGGGTGCTGTGCTGGAAGATCGCATACTGGAAACGGTGAACCGGTATGGAGCCTCTCTGATAGGCCCCAACTGTATCGGTTTTATGAACTCGTGGCATCACAGTGTATTCAGCCAGCCCATCCCGCAACTGCATCCGCAAGGGGTGGACCTGATTTCCAGCTCCGGTGCCACAGCGGTGTTCATATTGGAGAGCGCCGTAACCAAGGGATTGCAATTCAACTCTGTATGGTCTGTGGGCAATGCCAAGCAAATCGGCGTGGAGGATGTGTTGCAATACATGGACGAACACTTCAATCCGGAAGCAGATTCCAGAATAAAACTTCTTTATATAGAGAGTATCGGTGACCCCGACCGTCTGCTGTTTCATGCATCCTCGCTCATCAAGAAGGGCTGTAAGATTGCGGCCATCAAGGCGGGCAGTAGCGAAAGCGGCAGCCGGGCGGCGAGTTCGCATACGGGGGCCATTGCCAGTAGCGATTCGGCGGTAGAGGCCTTGTTCCGTAAGGCGGGTATTGTGCGTTGCTATTCGCGCGAGGAGCTGACGACCGTAGGTTGTATCTTCACACTGCCGGAACTGAAAGGGAAAAACTTCGCCATCATTACCCATGCCGGCGGTCCGGGAGTGATGCTGACCGATGCATTGAGTAAGGGTGGACTGAATGTTCCGAAACTGGAAGGACCGGTGGCGGAGGAACTTAAGGGTAAGCTTTTCCCCGGTGCGGCTGTGGGGAATCCCATTGATATTCTGGCTACGGGTACGCCGGAACATCTGCGCCTCTGTCTGGAGTATTGTGAGGAGAAGTTTGACAATATTGATGCTGTAATGGCTATTTTCGGCACTCCGGGGCTGGTGACCATGTTTGAAATGTATGATGTGCTGCACGAGAAGATGCTGCATTGCAAGAAGCCGATTTTTCCGATTCTTCCTTCCATCAATACGGCAGGAGCCGAGGTTGCTGCTTTTCTGGCAAAAGGCCATGTGAACTTTGCCGATGAAGTGACTTTGGGTACGGCACTTTCGCGGATAATGAATGCCCCGCGGCCTGCCAATAATGAAATCGAGCTCTTTGGAGTGGATGTTCCCCGTATCCGCCGGATTATAGATTCCATTCCTGCGGACGGTTATATCGCCCCGCACTATGTGCAGGCATTGCTCCGCTCTGCAGGTATTCCTATTGTGGAGGAGTTTGTTTCGGACAACAAGGAAGAAGTGCTTGCCTTTGCGCGTCGCACGGGGTTCCCGGTGGTGGCAAAGGTGGTGGGGCCGGTGCATAAGTCGGATGTGGGCGGTGTTGTGCTCAATATCAAGAGTGAACAGCATTTGGCATTGGAATTCGACCGTATGATGCAGATTCCCGAGCTAGTGCTATCATGGTGCAGCCGATGCTGAAGGGTACGGAATTGTTTATCGGTGCCAAATATGAAGAGAAGTTCGGACATGTGGTACTCTGCGGTCTGGGCGGTATTTTTGTGGAGGTGCTGAAGGATATATCTTCTGGTCTTGCACCGTTGTCCTACGAGGAGGCTTACTCCATGATTCACTCGTTGCGTGCCTATAAGATTATCAAAGGTACGCGTGGCAGAAGGGAGTGAATGAAGATAAATTTGCCGAAATTATTGTACGGCTTTCCACCTTGCTGCGCTTTGCAACGGAAATCAAGGAGATGGATATCAATCCATTGTTGGCGACTGAAAAGCAGGTGATAGCGGTGGATGCGCGCATTCGGATAGAAAAGAAGTAGGAAATATTGCAGCTCTAAATCCCCCTTATCTAGCGAGATAGAGGGGGATAGGACGAATCTTTCATTCATTGGGACGCATTTTTTATCGTTCGTTGGCAAAATGGCCTATATTTGAGGTCTAAATAATAGAGCGATGAAGAACACGAATCTGAAGAAAATGCTGATAGCTTTTATATGCCTGATATGTTTTTTCACTTGTTATGCACAAACAATCGGGGAGCACTATTATCTTAATAGTCTTACTATCCGGGACGGGCTATCTCAAAATACAGTATACGATATTCTACAAGATAAAGCCGGCTTTATGTGGTTTGGAACCAAAGACGGTCTAAACCGCTATGACGGTTCGTCATTTAAGATATTCAAATATGATAGGACAGATGAGCATAGTCTTGGGAACAACTATATACTTGCTCTATATGAAGATGTGGAAGGCAATATTTGGGTGGGTACGGATATGGGATTGTATATATATTATCCGGAAAGAGATGTTTTTGAGCCTTTCAAACAGTTAAGTGATGAAGGTACTACCATAGATAATGCTGCAGCCATGATTGTTGGAGACAAAAATGGAGATGTATGGATTACGGTAGAACGCCAGGGTATATTCCATTATAATTTGCAGACAAAGGCATTAAGGAACCATACACTTAAGGAGTTCCCTTTTTTGACTTCGAATGTACATTGTGTTGTTTTTGATAACAGTGAAACGATTTGGATTTATGGAAACGGATTGTTCTATTCAAAAGACGGACTCAAGACGATTCATCCTTTTGTCTCTTCTGATGGTAAGAAGGTCTTTGAAGGTGATCCGCTCATGAAGGTACTGCCGGGGGCTTATAACTGCTTTTACATAGCTTCTGTCGGTGGAGGTATAAAGGAAATGAATCTTAGTTCGGGAAAAGTCCGCGATTTGCTGTTGACAGATGAGACGGGGGAACGGATATGGTGCCGTGAGTTGATGTCTTTTTCTGACGATGAATTATGGATAGGATGTGAGTCTGGGATCTATATTTATAATCTTCGAACAGATAAATATGTGCATTTGAAAAGTTCTATGTATGATCCGTATTCACTGTCGGATAATGCAGTTTATTCTTTGTGTAAGGATTGCGAAGGTGGCGTTTGGATAGCTCTTATTTTGGAGGTATCAATTACTATCCGCATTCATATACTTGTTTTGAAAGATATTATCCGAAGGGAGTGAATGATGGCTTACATGGGAAACGGATACGTGAGTTCTGCCAGGATAGTCAGGGAAAGTTATGGATTGGAACAGAAGATGGTGGATTGAATAGGTTTGATCCGGTGACGAAGGAATTCAAGTTCTTTACTCCGAGTCTTGGTTTTACAAATGTGCATGGGTTGTGTTCGGTAGAGAATGAGCTTTGGGTAGGAACTTTTTCCAAAGGACTGAAGGTAATTGATACCCGTACGGAAACTATTGTAAGGTCATATCAATATGACGGCGGCCCACATTCCTTGAATGACAATAATGTTTTTGCTATTTGCAGGACTGCTGCAGGGGACATTTATATTGGGACAGGATGTGGCTTGATGCGTTATAACAGACAAACGGACAGTTTGATATAATTCCGGAATTAGTAGGAATATTTGTGTATGACATTAAGGAAGATACCAGTGGAAACTTGTGGTTGGCTACATATGTTTGTGGGGTTTTTCGTTATGATGTCAGTAAGAAAGAATGGAAGAATTATGTACACAATGAAAAAGATGAAAAGAGCCTTTCCAACAATAAGGTTCTGAGTGTTTTTGAAGATTCACGCCGGAATGTCTGGCTGACTACCCAGGGAAGAGGAATCTGTCTGTTTCATCCGGAAACAGAAAACTTTACACGCTATGATACCGGTAATGGATTGCCGAATGATGTGGTTTACCAAATTGCAGAAGATGAAGACGGGGTATTCTGGTTAACGACGAATAATGGTTTAGCCCGTTTTGATTTAACTTCAGGAGCGGTAAAAGTATATACGACGGCGAACGGGTTGCCGAGTGACCAATTCAACTATCGTTCCAGTTTTAAAGATAAGGACGGTACTATCTATTTTGGTAGTATTGACGGTTTTGTCGCCTTCAATCCAAAGACATTCTCGGAAAATAAATATGTTCCTTCTGCCGTCATTACCGATTTTCTCCTTTTCAATAAAGAGATGCGGCTGGTGCTGAGAATTCGCCGTTACAGGAAAGTATTACTTTCTCGGATAAGTTGTTACTCTGTGCGGAGCAAAATTCTTTTTCTTTCCGGCTTGCTGCTTTGGGGTATCAGGCTCCGAAGATGAATAAACTGATGTATAAGTTGGATGGTTTTGATAGTGAGTGGTTGACTGTAGGGGAGAGTCCGTTGGTGACTTATTCTAACCTGCATTATGGAGATTATACGTTTCGGGTAAAGGCAGGCAATAGTGATGGAATATGGAATGAAGAAGAGACGACTTTACATATCCGTATTCTGCCGCCTTTCTACCTTTCTGTTTGGGCATATGTCGTTTATGCATTACTGTTCTTGATTTTCTTTGCCTATCTTTATCTCTATCTGAAGCAGCGGAATAACAGAAAACAACAAAGGCAGATGGAAAAGTTCGAGCAGGAGAAAGAACGTGAAATCTATAATGCAAAATTCGATTTCTTTACGAATGTGGCACATGAGATACGTACTCCTTTAACTTTGATTAAAGGACCCTTGGAAAATATCATTCTAAAAAAAGATGTTGATGCGGAAACTCGTGAGGATCTGAATATCATGGAACAGAATACGGAACGCTTACTGAATCTGACGAATCAGTTATTGGATTTTCGCAAGACTGAAAGTCAAGGATTCAGTTTGAATTTCACTAAATGCAATATAACGGAAGTAGTACAGAAGACACATTTGAGATTTACTTCTCTTGCCAAACAGAAAGGACTGGATCTCACTTTGAAAATACCTGAACGGGCTTGCTACGCGCATGTCAATAAAGAAGCTTTTACCAAGATACTCAGTAATCTGTTGAGCAATGCCATGAAGTATGCAGAGAGCTATGTACAGATTTTCTTGGAAACGGATATGGCTGTGGAGAATGGAATATTCCATATTCGGACAGTGAATGATGGGCCTATCGTACCGGATACAATGAAGGAGGAAATATTCAAACCATTTGTACGCTTTAATGGGGAGGAAAATGGAAAGGTGACTTCTGGCACAGGTATTGGACTGGCACTTTCCCGTTCTTTGGCTGAACTGCATCGGGGAAGTTTACGAATGGTGGAGGGAGAAGACGCAAATATATTTTGCCTTACTCTGCCACTCACCCAAGATAATGCTATTACGATGGAATCTGGGGATGTCAGTAATATGGAACCTTCTGCCGAACTTCAGGCGAAGTGGGAGGAGCTTAAAGAAAATAATGAAAACAGATATACTGTATTGGTAGTTGAAGATAATCCGGAAATGCTTTCTTTCGTAAGTAGGCAGTTGTCGCATGAGTATATCGTTCTGACAGCTGTCAATGGAGAAGAGGCTTTGCGTATATTGGATGAAAATTTTGTGAACTTGATTGTAAGTGATGTCGTGATGCCACTAATGGATGGCTTTGAGTTATGCAAGACTGTAAAGTCCAAATTGGATTATAGTCATATCCCCATCATCCTATTGACAGCTAAAACTAATATACAGTCTAAAGTAGAGGGGTTGGAGCTAGGAGCTGATGCATATATTGAGAAGCCTTTCTCACCGGAATATCTTTTGGCTGCGATTGCCAGCTTGATTAAGAATAGAGAAACGCTACGTCAAACTTTTGCCAAGTCTCCCTTTGTGGCTGCCAATACAATGGCGTTGACAAAGCTGATGAGGAATTCATTAAAAGGCTGAATGAAATAATTCTTTCTAATCTTCATAGTCCGGAGTTCAGTATGGAGGATATGGCTGAAATGCTGAATATGAGCCGTTCTAATTTCTATCGGAAAATAAAGGGAGTACTTGATTTGACTCCTAATGAATATTTGCGTATAGAACGCCTGAAGCGTGCAGCCCAATTGTTGAAGGATGGTGAAAATCGGGTCAATGAAATTTGCTATATGGTAGGGTTCAATTCTCCTTCTTATTTTTCCAAATGTTTCTTAAAACAATTTGGGGTATTACCTAAAGATTTTGTGGACTGAAGTGGAAGGTCTCAGGGTAAAGTATGTATTTTCAATAAAAAATAAATATCAAAAATCGGAATATTATGAAATGTATAGTTAACAAACTATTTATCGGTGCACTGTTCCTTTTGGGCGCCTTGGTTTGCAGTTGTCAAAACACAACGGAAAATACGGTAGAGAGCAGTGTAGAGGGAAAAGACACACTAGGATTTAAGTATATTGATATTGTTCATATCACACATACTGATTATGGCTATACTGACCATGCATTGATTGCTGTTGATTTGCATAAACGTTTTATTGATGTGGCATTGGATTTGGCATTGAAGACCAAAGATGAAATTCCGGAGAATCGGTTTGCATGGACAGTAGAAGCGTTAGATCCATTTTACTCATGGTGGAATTCAGCTTCTGAGGACAGACGGGAATCAATGCTAGACATGATTGAAAACAAACAGATTGGAATCAATGCTATGCCTTTTCATATACACCCTTATGCCAATAAGGAACAATGGGATGAGATGTTTGACTGGATTCCTAAAGATATGTGGTCTCAATTGGATATTGAAGTGGGTATGCAACATGATGTGAATGGTTTCCCACGTGCAGCAGCAACAAGGTTACTTGACCGTGACATACATTATATCTGGACTGGCATTAATCCGCATTGGGGTGGTTCTCCGGTAGAGCAACCTGGTGCTTTTTGGTGGAAAATGCCTGATGATAGAAAACTTTTGGTTTGGTCAGGATATCCTTATTGGCAAGGTTATCTTTTCTTTGCGGAAAAGGAGTGGCGTTTACAACAGCGGGAATATGCCAATACGCAAACATCATGGCCGCGCAATGGTAATATTCTACAGACTGATGATGTATCTATGCATGGAGCATATGATGTGTGTGTGAAACGCTTGAAGGATTTGAGAGAAAAAGGGTACGATTACCCCTTCCTTACATTGACTTTTACCAATGAGTGGAGATGTGATAATGATGGTCCTATGCCACAGTTGCTTGCTTTTATCAAAAAATGGAATGAGATGGGTTTCAAGCCTATGTTGCGTATGAAAACAGCAGGTGAGGCGATGAGGAATATAGAAAAGGAGATTGGAAATCAATTGAGAACTTTCGAAGGTGAGTGGCAAGATTGGTGGGCTTTTGGTGGTGCAGCTATGCCACGCGAGATGGAAGTGGCACGTCGTGCTGTTTACCATACAAAAGCGATCAGTTCGCCAGTATGGGGAGAACTGAATAGTGGAGCTAAAGATGAATTGAAAGAGATTAACCGTTTGTTATGCCGTTATTTTGAACATACATATGGTTCTAATGAGACTTCAGAGGCACCTTATAGTTTATATACGCAAGGACAGCTGAATGAAAAGAATGGTTTTGCTTATCGTCCGTGGGAGCGGGGAAAATATTTACTGGCACAACTGGCACGTAATAAGTTCGCGCAGGCAGATGCTGGTTTGTATGTTGTTAATGCGGCAAATGCATCTTATACAGGATGGGTTAAACTGGATGTTACCGGTTTTAGGGAGGTAGACTATAAATCTGTACGAAACTTGGAGAATGGAAAGTCATATCCTTTGTTTAAAGAGGGAGATTATGTTTGGCGCTGGGTAGTTGATGAGAATCTTAATACTAGTCGTGAGGCGATTCCCGGAGGAACTGAGGCATGGTTTTGGGTATCTGATATGCCGGCTAATTCGTTTACTCGTTTTGCACTTGATACCTCGGAGGTAGAGATTATTGATAAGAAAATAGATTTGCCGGAGTTATCTTTTGATAAGAACGGTTGGGTGACATCTGCACGCTGGAAAGGTATGGATGAACCGTTGTTTACGGAAGGGCTTGCCGACTTCATGGTAGTACACTTCAATGATATGGACAGATGGTCTCAAGGTGATATCTATATGCATATGGATGAAGCACAACGTATAGAGAAGTTCAATGAGATTACTAGAATGGAGTGGGCAAAACCGAAAAGTAAGGCTAAAGTGAGAGAAACACCTTATTCATGGATTGTTTCGCAGGATATGGAACATCCAAGGGTGAAGAATATGAACCGTCAGGTTGAGATTTTCAAAGAGGTTCCGAGAGCGAAGGTTAATATTTTCTTTGACAGAATTTCATCAATAGCACCAGAAGTATTCTATGCTAAGTTTCCTTTTCCTCAGGATTGTAGACAACCGGTTGCTACCAATGGAGGAATTCCTTATGAGCTGTACAAAGAACAAATACCTAACTCATGCAAGGACTTTTTTGTTATAGACAGCTGGGTGAAATATGAAGCGGAGGATGGTGCACGGATCTGGTCGTCAGGAGACGTTCCAATTGTCAGTTTTGGAGGACATCATATGGGGATGCGATTGCAGGATGCTCCTAAAAAAGAAAATGAACTTTATGGTATGCTTTACAATAACTTATGGGTAGTTAACTTCTGTGTAGATTCTCCCGGTGAAATGAATTTTGAGTTTGATTTGACATACCGTGAAGGGAAACAGTCTGTTGAGCAGCTCACTGATATGGCTGATTCGTATTATATTCCGATGTCTATTGTGAATACTCCAGAGGCACTGGAAGATCCGGTAGTCCATAAATATTTGAATACACCCCAACGTTTGACGTCGGGATACTGACTAAGACTATGTATGGACTGTAAGGGAGCTTATGTATTGGTATAGAAAATATCTGGTATAATTTTAATATCATGACAAATAATGACATGTAGTAAATTCTTTTTGGTCTTGCTGATGCAGGTGTTTATACTTTCTTCGTTTGCTAATGGTAATGAGATAACTTTTTCCTCTTTGTTGCAGGAGATGACCAACCGTGAGTCATTGGTTGATTATCCATCTCCATATTACACTGTGCGGCAGTTCAGTAGTTATGACCGTTTCTCAGATCATGCAGTGAAAGGTTCTTATGACTGGTTTGCTAATTGGGATTTTAGCCAGTTTCTTCGTACGGAAGAAAAGGATGGACGTAGGGAATTTGTTATGTTTGACGCAGAAGGACCTGGTGCTGTAGTACGTATATGGATTACGGTGGCCAACTATAATGATAACGGTATATTACGTTTTTATTTGGATGATTCGGATATACCAGCTATTGAAGGTGAGGTACTGAGTCTTATCAGTGGTCACTTTCTGGCAGATGCGCCTATATCTACGTCTGTATCTCCTTTGACTCCTTATAAACAACGGGGACATGATTTGTATTTACCGATTCCTTATGCAAAGCATTGCAAGATTACTTATGAAACTCCTGGTATCACTGCAGCAGGGAATCGTCCACCCGGAGAGAACTTCTTTTATAGTGTAAACTATCGCACATATGATAAGGGAAGTATTGTAAAAACATTTACTTTGGATGATTTGAAAAAGGAAACTGATGTACTTGATGGTACACAGAGGGAACTGATGGAACAACCTATCTTGAAGGAAAATATCAAAAAAAAGTATCTGGGGATAAGGCTATTACGAATTTATCGGGAGAGAATCGGATTGTTCTAGAGGGTGGAGGAGCTATACGTGGTATACAACTTAAACTATCTGCTGATGATTTGGCTCAAGCTTTACGTTCCGTGATACTTAGAATTACTTTTGATGGTAATCAGACAGTTTGGTGTCCGGTTGGTGATTTTTATGGAACGGGTAATCGTCTTTCGCCTTATAGTTCGTTTTATACTACTGTAAGCAAAGATTCTATGATGACTTGTTATTGGGTGATGCCGTATAAAGATAAATGTGAAATTTCTCTGGAGAATTTGAGAACTGAAGTAGTGAGTACATCTCTTACTGTTTATTCGTCTGATTGGGAATGGAATGAGAGAACCATGTATTTCGGCGTAGGCTGGATGGAATATCATCGTAAATATACAGGGTTACATAAGAGTATCAATGGGACATTGGATGCAGAAGACATAAACTTTGTAACTTTAACTGGTCAAGGTGTTTATGTTGGTGATGCTATAACAATCTTTAATACAGTTGGTGATTGGTGGGGTGAAGGGGATGAAAAGGTATATATTGATGGAGAAAGTTTCCCGTCACATTTTGGGACCGGGACGGAGGATTATTACGGTTATGCTTGGTGTATGCCAAATTTCTTTGAACATCCTTTTATTGCCCACCCGATGGCACAGGAGCTTATCAGCCTGGACACGTGGCAAATTTGAGATATCGTGGGTTGGATGGCATAACGTTTAAGAAATCTCTTGTTTTTGATATGGAATTTTGGCATCAGAGTGCGACATATGTCAATTACGCACCGACTACTTATTGGTATATGCTTCCGGGAGGAAAAACGAACCGGAAACCAGAAGAAAAGATGGCTGTAATTGATATAGCGAAGCATAAGAATGACCTGGTGAGTAACTCTGTTGACAAAAATGGAAAAGTGGAGGGAGAATTTATGAATATTTCTGTAACTGGTGGCATGGAACGAACGCAGTGTATTCCTGAGATGAATTGGAGTAATGGAGTACAGTTTATATGGAGAGAAAGTAGGAAAGGAGATTGTGCTAATTTAGGTTTTGTGGTTGATGAGGGAGGAAAATATTCGGTAAAGTGCAGGTTTACGATTGCCCCAGATTATGGTCGCTTTTCTGTTGAGGTAAATGAAAGTCCGGTTCTTCCCTCTGTTGATACTTATAATTCAAAGTTGAGCATGATGACAGTTGAACTAGGTATATTGGAGCTGAAGAAAGGGGAGAATTTCTTGAAACTTGTACAGCTGGATAAAAATGAAAAGGCAGTTAATTCATTGATAGGATTGGACTATTTGACTGTAGAAAAGGTAAAATAGTCTCAGGATATAAGATGTGAAATAGTTTGGAATGGGATTGAGACTTTTGTATTATTTATTGGGACATTTATTATATGCTAAATCCTTTTTGCAGGTTAATTTTGTGGTCAGTAGCTGTTTGAGTATTTAATTCTAATAATTCAATTCTAATACTATGTTTATCATTGAAAATTATTCGTTGGCAGTAGTGTTTTGTTTTATAACAATGCTGTGTTGGGGGTCTTGGGGCAATACCCAGAAGCTGGCGGGCAGTCGTGTCTGGCGATATGAACTCTACTATTGGGATTATGTAATAGGTGTGTTACTTTTGTCACTTCTGGCTGCGTTTACAATGGGGAGCGTAGGGGAATTGGGACGAGGTTTTGTTGATGATTTGTTGCAGGCTGACGCATCTAATCTGGCTTCGGCTCTTATCGGGGGTGTCATATTCAACCTTTCCAATATTCTACTTTCTGCCTCTGTTTCTATTGCAGGTATGTCTGTGGCCTTTCCATTGGGAGTAGGGCTGGCTTTGGTTCTGGGAGTATTCATTAATTATTTTAATGCACCGCAAGGTAGTCCGGTATTCCTTTTCTTAGGAGTTCTGCTGGTGATTGTGGCGATTGTCTTTAATGCTTGGGCCTATAAGAATATGGGAAAAGGTGGGGAGCAACAAAAAACAAAAGGTATTGTGATAGCTATAGTGGCAGGTATTATGATGTCTTTCTTTTTCCGCTTTATTGCAAGTTCTATGGATTTGCAGAATTTTGAATGTCCTGAAGTCGGTAAGATGACCCCCTATACAGCAATGGTGATTTTTTCTATTGGTATTTTCACCAGTAACTTCATTTTCAATACAGCCGCCATGAGGCGTCCTTTTGTCGGTACACCTACATCTTATGGGGATTATTTTGCTGGTAGTTTCCGTCTGCATGCTGTAGGAATATTGGGTGGTATAATCTGGGGTATTGGCAATCTGTTCAGTTTGTTGGCTACGGAAAAAGCCGGTGCAGCCATTTCATATGGATTGGGACAAGGTGCTACGATGGTGGCTGCATTCTGGGGCGTATTTATTTGGAAAGAATTTGTGGGAGGTCCTAAAATAAACAGAACTTTACTGACATGTATGTTCATTCTGTTCTTGTCTGGAATCGGTTTGATTATTTATGCGGGACTTTAAATGGTAATTTATATATCTAATGATGAAATGGAAAAATGTAAGAAAATAGTTGTGGTCGGTAGCACGAATGTTGATTTGATTGCCCGCGTCAGTCACCTGCCTGAACCGGGTGAGACAATAGGAGATGCAGAATATTGCCTTTCATATGGAGGCAAAGGAGCTAACCAGGCAATTGCTGCTGCCCGGTCAGGAGGACATGTCTCATTTATTTCTTGTCTGGGAGATGATGCCTATGCAGATACACTTATAACCTCTTTTGTAGATAGTGGAATTGATGTGGATTATATTCAGAAGTGTGTGAGACACTCTACTGGGATTGCTTTTATTTTTGTTGCGGAAAATGGAGAGAATTGCATTGCTGTGGCTCCAGGGGCAAATAATTTATTGCGAGGAGAAAGAATGGATACTATTCTTCCAGTTATAAAAGAAGCGGATGCATTGGTGCTGCAGCTGGAGATTCCTTATGAATCGGTGATTTCGTTGATTGAGTATGCTCATACTGTTGACACTAAAATCATTTTGAACCCAGCTCCGGCCAAGCAGATACCTTCTTATATCCTGGAGAAAGTGGATATTCTTATTCTGAACGAGACTGAGGCTATGCTTATAGCAGGACAGTCATTGGACTTTTCGGAACCGATAGGTATTGCTCGAAGTCTATTGAGAAGAGTAGGACAAGTCGTAATTCTGACATTGGGAGAAAAGGGGTCGGTTATTGTTTCGGATGAGATGGAGAAACAGATTCCTTCATATGTAGTGAATACAGTAGATACGACAGGAGCTGGTGACACGTTCTGTGGTGCTTTTGTAGCTCAGTGGGTGGAAGGAGTAGATTTACAGGATTGTGTACAGTTTGCAACAGCAGCTGCTGCTTTGTCTGTCACAAGAATTGGAGCGCAAGTTTCGATTCCTTATCAAAAAGAAGTAATTGAATTTATGCGCAATAGAATACTATAGGCTATTGGATTTGCAGAATACTTATGAGATAATATTATGAAAACAATCGGAAAAAAATTAGTTATTGTATTAATCTTGTTTTTGGCTGGAGGAACAATGACTTCTTGCCACCAACAATCTTCGTCAGTTACAAATACCATGTCTACAAGCCAACTTTTGGATAAAATAAAAGGAGGATGGGCAGGACAAACCATTGGAGTTAGTTTTGGCAGTCATACGGAGTTCAGATATCAGGGAACATTTATACAAGATTATCAGTCTATCCCATGGCATGAAGGCTATGTACAAGAGTTAATGGATTCTTGGCCCGATTTGTATGATGATATTTATATGGATTTGACATTTGTAGATGTATTGGAAAGAGTTGGACTAGACGCTCCTGTTGATTCTTTTGCTATTGCATTTGCGACGGCAGACTATAATTTGTGGCATGCTAATCAGGCTGCTAGATACAATATTTTACATGGGGTAAAGGAGTCTGGGCATTGGTTGTTTAATCCCCATGCGGATGATATAGATTATCAGATTGAAGCTGATTTTGCTGGCTTGATGAATCCTGGTATGCCAAATTCTGCTTCTGAGATTAGCGATAAGATTGGACATATTATGTGTTATGGTGATGGTTGGTATGGTGGAGTATATGTGGGTGCGATGTATAGTTTGGCTTTTATATCAAATGATATTCAGTATATTGTGGAGGAAGCTTTGAAAACCATACCTATTGAAAGTACATTCTATCAATGTATTTCGGATGTAATAAAATGGCATAAACAATACCCGGATGATTGGAAACAGACATGGTTTGAATTGCAGAAACATTATTCGGAAGAAGTTGGATGTCCTGATGGAGTTTTTGCACCATTAGATATTGATGCAAAGATAAATGCAGCTTATATTGTTCTTGGTTTGTTGTATGGTAATGGAGATTTTACTAAAACAATGGAAATATCTACACGTGCTGGGCAAGATTCTGATTGTAATCCTTCTTCTGCCGGTGGTATTTTAGGTGTGATGCTGGGCTATAGTCAGATTCCGGAATATTGGATGCAAGGTTTGAGAGGAGCAGAAGCCAAGAAATTTAAATATACTTCATTGAGTTTAGATGATTTATATGCTATTAGTTATAGACATGCTCTTCTAATGATAGAGAAAAATGGAGGGACGGTGTTTGACAATCAGGTAATGCTACCGATACAAAAGCCTACTGCTGTACGTTTAGAACAATGTTTTGAAGGAGTGTATCCGCTGGTTAAGAAAGGATTGAACTGTACAGATATTGATACTTTATCTTTTGACATAGATGGGGTTGGTTTTGTAATTAGGGGTGAGGCGATTCGTAGGGACTATAGTCAACCGGATGATATTATAAAAGCAAAACTTTATATTGATAATCATTTTGTAGAGGAAGCTGAGTTTCCAACAAGTTTCCGTTATCGTCGTTTAGATCTTTTCTGGAATTATCAATTGCCCAATGGTAAACATAATATCAAGGTAGTGGTTGATAAACAGAATGTTAATGCATTATTGCGTTCATGGGAATATATTGTGTATTCTGATAAGAAACAACAAAGTTCCTATTAGTTCTGTATAGGAAAAAAAATCTATTTTTTTCTCCTTAAGGGAATGTTTATGGTATTTAATGAGACATTTGTTTCATCGAAATACTGTTCTATAGTCTACTTTTGCTCTTAGTAATAGGTATGGGTAAATTATTATATCTACTTCTTTGTTGAACTAAAAATATGGTATTTAAAATTATGAAAAACAAAAGCGTTCGAACAGAAATTCAAAAGAGTTTTCTTTGGAATTTTAAGTTGTATGCATTTATAGGGTGTTTGGCATTTCCCTTGAATGTATTAGGTGAATCTGTTTCCTTTGACACTGACAATGTTGCTTTTATGTCTCCTTCTCAAAGGATTAAAGTTACGGGTATCGTAAAGGATGAGGCTGGTATTACTCTTCCTGGTGTAAATGTTGTAGTAAAAGGAACAATTATCGGTACGATTACTGATGCTAATGGACAATTTACATTAGAAGCTCCTAGTGACGGTGTATTGTTGTTTACTTATGTTGGCTTTGGAAATCTTGAACTGCCAGTTAATGGAAAAGAGAATCTGGAAATCATAATGAAAGAGGGAGATACTCAATTGGAAGAAGTTGTGGTGGTAGGGTATGGTACTCAGAAAAAGGTCAGTGTAGTAGGATCTATATCCAACATTGCTCCTAAAGCTATTAAGCAAACTGCAACCACTTCACTACCAAATGCGCTTTCTGGTCGCATGCCAGGTATTATAACACGACAGACATCTGGTGAACCAGGATTTGATGCAGCGTCTATTTATATTCGTGGTATTGCAACTTGGGGAGAAAAGGCACCTTTGGTTTTAGTAGATGGTATTGAGCGGTCTATAAGTTCAGTAAATCCAGATGAAGTCGAAAGTTTGTCTGTACTTAAGGATGCTTCGGCAACTGCTGTTTATGGTGTGAAAGGTGCTAATGGCGTTATTCTGATTAATACAAAGAGAGGTAAGCAAGGTAAGCCTCAAGTCTCGTTCCGAACAGAATCTGCTATTCTTTCCAGCTTGGCCGAGCGTAATTATATTGACGGTTATGAATATGCCTCATTAATGAACGAGGGATTGGCTAATGTGGGCAAGGCTCCTCGTTGGTCTAATGAAGAGTTGGAGAAATTCCGTACAGGTTCAGATCCTTATTTATATCCGAATGTGGATTGGATAGATAAGGTTCTTAATAAAAATTCATATCAGACAATAAACAATTTGAGTGTAACTGGCGGTAATGAAATAGTACGGTATTACGTGAATTTGGGATATTCAATGCAGACAGGTATATATAAAACGGATAAAAGTAATCCTCATAATACGAATGCAAAAGTTTCCAGATATAATTATCGTTCTAACGTAGATATAAACTTGACTAGAGACTTGGTTGTAGAGCTGGGTGTTGGTGGTATTATTGATGACCGTAATTATCCGGGTGCTGGTGCAGCAGGTATCTTTAATGGTTTACGTGATACTGGACCTATTGCATTTCCTGTGACGAATCCGGATGGAAGTATCAGTGGTCTGCCTACGTATATCGGCTCTAATCCATGGGGACAATCTACGCAAACGGGTTACTCTGATGAGCATTTGACTACTATACAATCTACAGCAGGTTTAACCTGGGACTTATCTCGTTTAGTAACAAAAGGACTATCGGTGAAGGGGCATTTCTCTTTTGACTTTTATCACGCAAACAAAGCATTGAGATATAAGGAATTTGGTATAAAGCAATATATTGGCAAGAATGAACAAACTGGAGAAGATCAATATATTACACACCGGACGATAAGGCAATGGGTATAGTATCGAACAAAATTCAAATCGTGCTATCTATATGGATTTTTCGGTAAATTATCAACGCACATTCGATAAACATTCTGTTGCAGGTATGTTACTTTTAAATCGTCGACAATATGATAATTTGTCTGCTGGGACTTCTATTATGAATTTACCTTATCGAAGTCAAGGTTTGGCGATGCGCGCGACTTATGACTATGCACAGCGATACTTTATAGAATTTAATGCGGGCTATAATGGATCAGAGAACTTTCCGAAAGGAAAGCGAATGGGCTTCTTCCCTGCTATATCTTTAGGATGGTTAGTTTCTGGAGAATCTTTTTGGAAAGATAATTTAGTAAGCAATTTGAAATTAAGATTTTCACATGGAGAAGTTGGTAATGACCAAATTGGTGGTGATCGTTTTTTGTATTTGACAAAGATGGATCAGAATTGGGAACAAGTGTACTATTTTGGACAAGATCAAATTAGATGGCCCGGTATTATTGAATCTAAGATTGGCTACAACAATGTTACTTGGGAAACTGCGGTTAAAACGAATTTAGGACTTGATTTAGGTTTGTGGAAAGATCGTTTTAGTTTACAGATGGATTTTTTCTATGAAAAAAGAAAGGGTATTTTAATGCAACGCCAATCTGTACCAACGGGAGCAGGTTTCTTGGCTGCAAGTGTTTTATGGGGTAATTTGGGAAAAGCAGAAAATAAAGGCTTTGATGCATTGTTGGAATTTAAAGATCGTACTTCTTCCGGATTGTTCTATTCATTACGCGGGAATGTAACATTTGCTCGTAGTAAAGTACTTGAAAATGATAAAGCCGATCCACTCTATTCAAATTTGTCCGAGATAGGACATCCTATCGGTCAACCGTTCGGTTTGGTAGCTGCTGGATTTTTTGAATCAGAAGAAGATATTGACAATTGGTATGACCAGTCTTTATTGGGTGGACGTCCAATACCGGGAGATGTGAAATATAAGGATATCAATGGAGATAATATTATTGATTCAAATGACCAATGCGCAATAGGTTATACTCGTGAACCAGAATTGGTTTTTGGATTTGGTGGTACGATTGAATATAAGGGATTTGATTTGAGTGCCTATTTTACAGGTGCTGCTCGTACGAGTACTTTCTTCGAAGATCGTACTTTCTGGCCATTTGCTAGTGGTATGGGCTTTTTCAATGTATTCAAGGAAATTTATGACAATCGTTGGACACCTGAAACTGCTGGTGCAGCAAAATATCCGGTGGTTACGGATGGCTTTAATGTACAAAGTATGCGGCGGTCGACGGTTTGGCAGAAAGATGCTAGTTATTTGCGTTTGAAGAATCTGGAAGTTGGCTATACTTTGCCAAAGAAGTTGTAAGTAAATTGAAGATCAATAATCTCAGAGTGTTTGTAAACGGAACTAACCTTTATACATGGGATAAGATTAATCACACAATTGATCCGGAATCTGATAATTGGTATCCTATTCAACGGGCTGTGAATTTTGGACTTGCAGTGGATTTTTAAAAAGTAGAACGATTAAACTTGAGCGAATATGAAACGTATTAATATAGTTTGCATCACTTTGTTGATGATATTATTGGGAGTAAATACTTCATGTGCTGATTACTTAGATAAAGCACCTGATGAAGATTTGACCCTTGATGATGTGTTTACACGAGAGAATTATGCAGAGCAATTCTTATCATCCATTTATTGGAATATGCCCTGGGAATTGAATTTCACGAATGATTGGGGGCACAATCCATTCGTTGGTGCGGCAGATGAGCTGGATTATCCTTATACAAATTGTTTTGCCTACTTCATGAATAATGGGTCCTGGACACCTGATAATGTTTTAAAAGATATTTCCAATATGGCATACCAGGGTATTAGAAAAACGAATATCTTTCTTGAAAATGTAGCTAAGGTTCCTATGGATGAGTCAAAGCGTGCCGGTTGGATTGGAGAGGCTACTTTCTTACGTGCATTTTTTCATTTCCAATTATTGCGTATTTATGGGCCGATACACATTACAGAGAAAGTATTTGATCCCAATGAAGATTTTTCAGAATTGTGTAAACGAATGCCGTTAGATCAGTGTGTAGATTTTATTACTAACGAGTGTGATAAGGCTGGAGGTATGCTGAAAATGAAAGAAGGAGCAGACAGATATGGTCGTGTGACAAAAGCTGCTGCTATGGCATTAAAGGCGAGGGCTTTACTTTATAGGGCTAGCCCCTTGTGGAATGGTAATCCTGATTATGCAAACTTTACAGATAAAGAAGGAAATCACTTGTTCCCCCTCTCTTATGAAGCGGAACGTTGGAAGATTGCTGCCGAATATACCAAAACATGTATAGATGAAATGGAAAAGGCGGGTTATGGGTTGTATTATGCACCGTCAGGTGACCCAATGGAGAATTACCGTTACTTGTTTGTAGAGAACTGGAATAAGGAGATTATTTTTGCAAAGAATGTGGCGATTTATGACCAGATGGAACGTGCTGCCGCTCCGCTCAGTTTAGGCGGTTGGTCAGGCTTATGTCCTACTCAGGAGCTTGTTGATGCATATGAAATGGCAGATGGTACAACTCCTATTTTAGGATATAATGCTGATGGTAGTCCAATAATTAATTCTGAATCAGGATATTCTGAAGAAGGGTTTACGGAAGAGGCAGATGCAGAGGGGTATTATCCGGAAAATACTTTTAATATGTTTGTAGACAGAGAACCGAGATTCTATGCAACAGTTACTTATAGCGGTGCTACTGGAGAGGACGTCAGATTGATTTCCGTATGGGAGCTCCTGATGGACGTACTGGTGGACCTGACTATACAACTACTGGTTATCTGATGCGTAAGTTTTTGGATGAGGATGGTGTAGATATTTTAAGAGGAGTTTTTGTAAATAAGACATGGAATTATTTCCGTTTGGGGGAACTTTACCTCAATTATGCAGAAGCATTGAATGAGGCTTCTGGTCCGGTGGATGATGTCTATAAATATGTAAATTTGATTCGTAAACGTTCGGGATTGCCAGGGTTGAAGGCAGGTTTGTCTCAAGATGAAATGAGACAAAAAATTAGACGCGAACGTCAAGTGGAATTAGCTTTGGAGACTCATCGGTATTTCGATTGTAATCGTTGGAAGATAAGCGATCAGGTAAAAGCGGTCCATGGTATGGATATTGGTGCCCGTGATAATAGTTTCTTTAAACGTACCTTGGTTGAGGAAAGAGTATTTGAGGCACCTAAGCACTATTTGTGGCCGTTCCATCAAGATGAAGTTAATAAGAATCCTGATATTTTTGTACAGAATCCGGGATGGGGTGGAATTAATTGATAGCTGAATTTGAACTTAATCAAAGAGGTTCGGTAGGCATGTAAAGTATTTATATGAAATTCATATACTTATAAGTATGAAAAAGGTGATATTATTGTTCTTGTTATACTTTAGCTCTTCTCTTTGGGGACAGTCAAGGGATGTCACAGAGTACGTTGATCCTATGATTGGAAATTCTGATTCGAGATGGATGCAATTTCCCGGACCAGCTATGCCATTCGGAATGGTAAAGCTTAGTCCGGACAATCAGGGGAATGTATGGAGAGGTGGTTATGAGTATAAAATTAATCAGATCATAGGTTTTAGTCATATACATAGTTGGACGATGGGGGCTTACTGACCATGCCTGTTACCGGACCTCTGAAAATTAAGCCGGGAGAAGAAAACGAACCTGATAGCGGCTACCGCTCCCGTATTAATCATAAAAATGAGAAAGCTTCTTTATCATATTATTCAGTCCTTTTGGATGATTATAATATAAAAGCGGAACTAACTTCTACAACACGTACGGGGTTTCAAAGGTATACATTTCCAAAATCGGATAGTTCCCGTATTTTATTTGATTTGGAGAATGGTTCGGAATATCCATATGAAGTTAGATGGGCTTCTATATCCAAAGTCAGTGATTATGAAATAGAAGGTTTCTCTACCCAATCGTCGTATGATGAGCCAACCAATCTGCTGAATGATTATACAGTATATTTTGTTGCTCGTGTCGATAAACCGATGAAATCTTTTGGAACATGGGTCAATGGGTATGTGGATACTACTTCAAGCATTTGTTGGGGAAGACATGATATCGGTGCTTTTATGAATTTTGATACGGAGGAGGGTGAGATTATCCAGCTTAAGACTGCTATATCGTATGTGAGTATTGAACAAGCACGAAAGAATTTGGAAGTGGAGTCTGGAGCTTTGGCTGGAACTTTGATGCAGTCCGTAAATATGCCGTTAATGAATGGAGAAAAATCTTAAGCACCATTGAAATTGAAGGAGGAACTGAGGAAGATAAACGAAAGTTCTATACGAATTTATATCGTTCTTATTGTTCAAGGACTATTTTCAGTGATGTGGACGGTCAATATGTTGATATGTATGAGCGAACACAACAATTGAAAGATCCTGCTTCGCCTATTTATGGCTGTGATGCTTTTTGGAATACTTTTTGGAATCTCAATCAATTGTGGGCACTTGCTACTCCAGACATTATGAATAAGTGGGTAGAGTCATTATTGGAGTATTACAGAGTGGGTGGATGGTTACCCAATGGACCTCCGGGAGTGGAGTATTGTGATATTATGGGAGCTCAGCATGAGATACCTCTTATGGTGAGTGCATATCAGAAAGGTATTCGTAATTATGATGTAGATAAAGCGTATGAAGCTGTTAAAAAGACCTTGACAACACAGGGAACAGCACTTTCTTCTGGTGGTATTGTAGGCAATAGGCATTTGGATGTTTACTTGAAGTATGGATTTGTGCCTTATGGTGAGAAATCTCATCATAATGTCTTTGGAACTACCTATGAGGGGCCAACTTCTAATACATTGGAGTACGCTTTTGATGATTGGAATGCGGCACAATTTGCCAAGGCTCTTGGCTATGAAGAGGATTATGATTATTTTACAAGACGTGCTTATAATTATAAAAATGTTTTCGATTCGGAAACGAAATATGTCCGGCCGAAATATAGTGATGGAACGTGGATGCCGGATTTTGAACCTATTAATAAAGATGAGCATTCTACCAGTTGGTCGTGGCTGGGCTCTGGATTTGTAGAAGGTAACTCGTGGCAATATACGTGGATGGTACCTCATGATATGAATGAGTTGGTTAAGATGATTGGTAGGGAAGAATTTAACCGTCGGTTAAATGAAGGATTTGAAATTTCTTCTGAATACAGTTTCTCTCCTCCGGGTGATAGGTTCAGTGCGGCTTATGTGAATCACGGTAATCAACCGTGTATGCAGGCGGCTTTTCTGTTTAATTATTCTGGAAAGCCTTGGTTAACGCAGTACTGGGCACGAGAAATGATGAATAAATATTATGGCTCGACCCCTATTCATGGTTGGCCGGGTGATGAAGACCAGGGACAAGGTGGAGCTTGGTTTGTAATGGCTGCAATGGGGCTGTTTGAAGTGAATGGAGGAGGCTGTGTGGAGCCTTTTTATGAGATTAGTTCGCCATTATTTGAGAAGGTAACCATTCATTTGGATGAAAAATACTATAAAGGTGGTAAGTTTGTAATTGAAGCAAAAAATGTGTCCAATGAGAATCGGTATATACAATCTGCCAAATTGAACGGGAAGAAACTTTCTAAACCTTGGTTCTATCACTCTGAACTGGTAAATGGGGGGAAACTGGAGTTGATAATGGGGAAAAAGCCTAATTATAAATGGGGAAGTAGGCCGCAAGATGCTCCACCTTCCATGTCTTCCAATACCCAGTAAAAAATCAATATGTGTATTGTTTAATTGATTAATACATTAAGAATGAAAAAAATAAATTTGATTATGTTGTTCTTTTTGAGTATGTTCGCAACTTTAGATGGTCATACTCAAGTGAGGGGTGGAGAACTAGGAGGGTTGACTACTATTCAAGAAGGTGTCCGTAACCGTAGAATAAGTAGTGCCGATAAAACGGGGAATAATAATGATAATGTAGGTCCTATAAAACCAGGAGAGAAATGGAGTGTTGATATTCCGGGTACTGGTATTATTAACCATATTTGGTTTACTATTGCCCCGATGCATATTATGAGAAATGATCTCATATTCAGGATATATTGGGATGGACGGTCTACTCCTTCAGTAGAGTCTCCGATTGCTGCTTTTTTTGGAAATGGATGGGACGAGCATTATGAATATGCTACACTCCCATTGGCAGTTGGTCCTACAAATGGGACTGGTTTGGTTTCTTATTTCCAGATGCCTTTTGCCAATGGTGCCCGTTTAGAGATAGAGAATCAAAGCGATATAAATATTGATTGCATCTATTTTTATGTAGATTATGTAGAAATGAGAAAATTGCCGGTGGGTTCAGGACGTTTCCATGCATGGTATAATCATGAATTGACGGAAGCTTTACCAGAAGGTGAAACCGAATGGGGATTGGTAGGACCAATGGGTAATAATGTGGACGGTGCTAATAACTATCTGTTTGCTGATATAAAGGGTAAAGGACATTTTGTAGGGATAAATTATTATGTCCATTCTCCTTCAACAATGTGGTATGGAGAAGGAGATGATATGATATTCATTGATGGTGAAGAAAAGGCATCTTTGTTAGGTACGGGCACTGAAGACTTTTTTAATACTTCGTGGTGTCCGAAGACCTTGTTCAATCATCCTTATTATGGTTATGCAAGGGTTAATAATGACAATGGTTGGTTGGGAAGAACGCATGTGTATCGTTTCTTTGTGGCAGATCCGATTTATTTTGAGAAATCGTTAAGAGGGACAATAGAACATGGGCATAATAATAATTTGACACTGGATATTAGTAGTGTGGTATACTGGTATCAATCAGAAGCTGGAGTTCTACCTCCTGCTCCGACCAAAGAAGATAGAAGGCCTAAAGCTTTTATTCGTGATCAGGATATACATAGATGGAGGCATGAGTGGCGAAAGAATTTGGGTAATGGTGCCAAACTGTGGGGAAATGAAACTCAAGTTGGGGGATAATTCGATAACGTTCTATCTATGAGATTCAAATAAACATGATAAACAAATTTAAGATGATTATGAAATTTAAGATTGTATGGGTATTGGTGATGATGCTATCTCTTCATGGCTATTCTCGGGAAAAGTATGGTGATAGTTTCTCTTTTGCAAGGTCTGGAACGGATATTCTTGAAGTAAGGAAAGGAAATTTATCGGTAGGAGCGTCCACTGTGGCATCTTCTTCCAAAGGGAAGCATTCTTCAGCCAAAGCTGTAGACGGTAGTTTGACTTCTTTCTGGCAATCTAGCCAGTCTGCCGGATGGATTGTAGTAGATTTGAAAACCTCTTATTCATTGACTAGCATTTGTCAGGTATTTCATGAATCGTCTGTTTGGAAATTCAAGGTAGAAGGCTCTGTTGATAAAGAGAATTGGTTGCTGTTGGTAGATAAGACGAAAGGAGCTTCCGGTGATGTTTTTGCAGAAAGTGTGAGTGGCGTGTACCGTTATGTAAAATTAACTGTCCTTGAGTCTAAAGATGGTTTTCTGCCTTCTTCGAAAGAATTTGTTATAAATGGAACAAATGCGGATAAGAATATTGCTTTAGGTAAGCAATGCACTAATGTGGTGCTGCAAAAGGATCATAATCCGAATGATGCTTTGGATGGAAATATGTCAACCTATTGGATTGCTGATAATGAGCAGTTTCCCCAATCTTTGACTGTTGATCTGGAAGAGGTTTGTACGTTATCCGGAATTCAGCAAATCTTTAAAGACCATGATAGCTGGAAGTTTAAGATTGAAGGTTCCAATGATGAATTGCACTGGGCTGTTTTGGTTGATAATACAGATGGTATTAGTGGATTTGATTTCAAAACTCCGGTTTCAGGAGAATTCCGTTATATTAGACTGACTATTTTGGGCTCAGCGAAGGGATATTGGGCACACAGTTGTGAATTTCGAGTTTTTGGAACAGAAAAAGATGTGGTTTCTTTAGGCGGTCGGGAACTTGAGGATTTGGCCTTTAATGCTTTAGCTGCCACTTCTTCGTTTTGCGACAATAATCATACTCAGAAGAAGGCCTTTGATGGTGACAATACTACTTTTTGGTATGCGGACAATAATGCTTATCCGCAATGGTTATGTGCGGATTTAGGTTTGCCATGTGATGTTCGGAATATAAAACAGACTTTTGTGGAAAAAGATGTTTGGTCCTTTATTATTGAAGGGTCAAATGATAATAAAAAATGGGACTTATTGGCAGACTGTCGTTCGGGTATTGCCGGTACTGAGTACGTAAAAGAATTGAATGGTGTATATCGGTATATCAAATTAACTATATTGGATGCCAAAAGTAAAAGTAGAGCAGGTAGCCGTTCGTTGGTCATTAAGGGGTTTGGTTCACCACGTAATGCAACGTGGTGGGAAGAGACTTCTGGTATGACAAGGTATTACCCCAAATACTATCGCCAAACGCTTAACTCTATAAAAGACAGTTTGGATATATTGCAGGCACAAGGTTATCGTAATATTGAACTTTCGGCTATATATGAAGGTGATCCTAGTGTGTGGGGAGGGCTTGGAGCTACAAATAACTATGCCATAGACCCGTCTATTGGAACATTGGAAGATTTTGAGGACCTTCTCCGTGAAGTACATGCACGGGATATGAGGCTGACTTTCTTTGGAAATGTTGGTTATTGTTGGTATAAAGCTCCTTTCTTTGAAAAAGCATGTGATGATCAGCGTAATGGTGTATATAGTAAGGAGAGGAACTGGTTTCATTTCAGTGATAAGAAGTTGAATGACAATTGGTTTTGGAGTGACAGAGCCCAGGCTTATTACTATTCGTGTTGGGGAAACTCGGATGGGGCTGAAGGACGCATTCCAAGCTACAACTTTAACAATTGGGAGTGGCAGGAAGAGTGTCGGAATTATCTGGACTTTTGGGCAGATAAGGGGGTGGATGGAATACTTCTGGATGCTCCTGAGGTCTATGATGGTATTACTGACGATATTATCAATGAGTCTATTATAAAAGTTTTAAATCGTAGAGGCATTCTAACTAATGCGGAGGGAGCTTCAAATATTGAAAAATGGATTAGCAGGTTTGATTTTAAACTAATTCAAGGTTTTGATATGTATGGTTGGGGTGGTGGAAAAAGAAGTGAGTCTTAAATGCCAGAAGAAATCAGAACCCATGTGAATTGAATGGAAAGTTGAAGAGTTATAGAGACCGTATTGTGGCATTGGGGGCAACAACTATTACTCCACCAATGTGGGAGATTCCAGCTACTAATGAGGAGCGCCTTTTTGAATTGGCTTATTTAATTTCCATGGGGACAGTAGTAATAAACCATTATGGTGATCATCATTCGGATTATATAGCCCAATTAATTCTTGATAAGTGGCCTCAAAAGGACCAGAAGAAGTTTTATGATTTAATCAGGTTGCAGAATGGCTATAACGGGTTGGCTCCCATGGGACAGCGCACTTGTATTCCTTCAAATGATGATAGTAAGTATACTGTCTTTAAACGAAGCAATAAAGATGGGAAAGTTTCGGCCCTAGTCATTATGAATTTCCAGAATAGTACGGAAACCATTTCTGTGAATTTGAAGAATACGGGTATCTTGCTGGGACAAACTCCTCTAAATCTATTGGATGGAGATAATATACCACCTGTATTGTCTGAGGACTATCATATTACATTGCCTCCTTATGGGTATATGATACTCGGTATTCAAAATGAAGAATAAGATGTGAGAATTTCTTCTGTATAATATGTGGAGAACTACTATTATAAAAAGATAATAGATTTCTTGATCATGATTCCGTGGGGCTGGGAAGTTCCACGGAATTTTATATTTTTATTTCGCGACGATTTATCCTGCCCAGTCCTCCCTATCCAGATTTCTATATCCGATAGCTTCCGCCAAGTGTGCCGGCTGTATCAATTCGCAGCCTTCCAGGTCGGCATGGTGCGTGATACTTTCAATATACGGTCGTAGGCGCGGGCCGAAAGGTTTAGGCGGTTCATGGCAGTTTTGAGCATGGCAAGTCCTTTGTCATCCGGACGGGCGTGGCGAGCAAGCAGTTTACTGTTCATCTGGGCATTACAATATATGCCGGGAATGTCTGCATACCTTGCTTCTTGAATTTGTCGGGCACGTATCACACGCTCGCGTATGGTGGCGCTCGATTCGCCGGGGCGAGAATCTGCCATCTCTTCAAAGGGGAGTGGGGTGACTTCAATTTGCAGGTCGATACGGTCGAGCAAAGGTCCGGATATGCGGTTCAGGTACTTTTGTACTTGTCCAGGACTGCATACACAAGCCTTGGTGGGATGCGTGTAATACCCGCATGGACACGGATTCATAGAGGCTACCAGCATAAAACTTGCCGGGTACTCTACATTGCATCGGATGCGTGACACGGTAATCTTCCTATCTTCCAGCGGTTGGCGAAGAACCTCCAATACGTTACGGCTGTACTCTGGCAGTTCATCAAGATATAAAATTCCGTTATGTGCCAGACTGATTTCACCGGCTGGGGGAAACTTCCTCCACCGGTCATCGCTACCGTAGAAATGGTGTGGTGAGGGGCGCGGAACGGGCGTTTCGAGATGAGTCCACCGTCTTTGCCCAACTTTCCGGCAACAGAATGAATCTTGGTCGTTTCCAGACTCTCTCCCAAAGAGAGGGGAGGAAGTATAGATGGCAGACGCTTGGCAAGCATGGACTTACCGCTGCCCGGCGAACCGATGAGAAGTATATTGTGGCTGCCCGAAGCAGCTACCTCCAAGGCTCGTTTCACATTTTCCTGTCCTTTTACTTCTGCAAAGTCGAAATCGAAGTTGCTCTGCTGGGAATAGAATTCCTCGCGGGTGTTGACTAACGTAGGGGTTAATTCCTGCGTGCCATTAAAGAATTCTATAACTTCCTTGATGTTTCCCGCTCCGTACACTTTCAGATTGTTTACTACTGCCGCTTCGTGGGCATTCTGTTGCGGTACAATCATACCCTCAAACCCCAGTTCTCTGGCCTTGATGGCAATGGGGAGTGCTCCTTTGATAGGTTGCAGGCTGCGTCAAGGCTTAGTTCACCCATCAGCAGATAGCGTTCCAGCTATCGGACTGGATAACTTCGCTGGCGGCAAGTATGCCGATGGCTAAAGGTAAATCGTAAGCTGCACCTTCCTTGCGGATGTCAGCCGGAGCCATGTTGATGACAATATTGCTGGTCGGCATCCGGTAGCCGTTGACCTGCAAAGCAGATATGATACGTTGATGGCTTTCTTTGACCGCAGAGTCCGGCAAACCGACTAAATAGAACATACAGCCTCTGGAACTGTTGACTTCAATGGTGATGAGGGTTGCGTCAATACCTTGAACAGCCGCTCCAAAAACTTTTATGAGCACGTTTTTAGTGATTAGGGGTTAGTGATGGCAGGATAGGCTACCGTCGGTTTTGTTTTTTGAGTTTCTTTTCACTCTCTTTCTTCTCTTTTTCCTTTTGCTCTATCTCCTCCAGTTTCTTTTTGATGTCTTCCTCACTCATATTCTTCCCTTCAATTTTTCCGGAAGGGCTAAGGAACAGATTGGCAGGCAATGCTTGTATGGCGAGCTGTTTGATGGACGCTGTGTTCCATCCGGAGAAATCACAACTCTGTTCCCACTTCAGGTATCTCTTTTGATTGCTTCTTCCCATTCCTTTCTGTCGATATCCAAGGAAATGCCCCAGAGTGCGAATAGCTTGTTCTTTTCTTCTTTCTTGTAAATCCGGCGCAGGGCAGCGTTGGCTTCCATGCTTTGCGGGTCCCAAGATGCCCAAAAATGTATCAACAGATATTTGTCCTTAAAGCTAGTACGGCTGATTTGTGTGCCTTTGGCATTGGGCAGGTTGACGTAAGGGATGGTTTTCCCAACGGATACCTTCTCTTCTTCTTGGATAAGGTCAAGCAGTTCGTCCACATACGGACGGTCTTTCAAGCCTCCGGTCATGTGTTCTGTCATTTCTTTGATTAAGGAGAAGTCCGGTTGCGGTTTTTGCACGAAATATTTCTCCAGCAGATAGATACTTACCAGCGAAGAAGGATGGCTGTTGATGAAGGCTTCTGCTTTTTCTTCCAATGCTTTCTCCGAGGGAGTACTCAAACCTTTCAACTCTTTCTGAAAAGCTGTCAGTTCTTCATTGGGGGCATTCCCCGTGATTTCCAGTGAAGTAAGCTCGGCGGCGGAGCCTTTTATCTTTATTTTGTCTCCTTTGTTCAGGTAAAGCGGATATCTGTGCCGTCACTGAATTGCAGCCATGTAGAGACAAGCGTGTCGGTGGTGAGGGTTGCAGAGAACTTGTCATCCTTGACAAGCAGAGTGTCCATACGGTTATAGAACTTGTCCGTACCATATATATAAAGGGTATCATTCCCCAGCCCTTTGATTTCACCATTTAGGTAGACTGAATTTGTATTTTTGCTGCCGCAGGCAGACAATATAATAAGCAGAAGGTATGCAAGATAGATTTTCTTCATTCCGGTTCTTTTTCTGATACTTCGTCGCGAAAATACTTCTTTTTGGTGTGAATAAAAAGAAATGCCCGACATATTTCTATGCCGGGCACGTTCTTTTCAATCTAACCTTTATTATTTGATGATATTCATAAAGTCAGTGTTAGTGAAGTATTTGGCGAATTCCAGGTCAGAAGCAGCCTTCTTTGCCAAAGCCGGTTCTTTTGCAATGGCATTCTTCAGACTGCTGGTTACCATAGATGTATTGTTGGTTCTTGCGCCAAGTACAGCCATCAGGTAGTCAGTATAAGCGTCTGGTCTTTCGATAGCAGCCAGTGTGTTCTTAGCCTTGTTGTAGTCCTTAGCCAGGATTTGTGCCAAAGCAGCGCTGTTAGTCTTAGTGTCGCCAAATGAGCTGACAGCCTTGTCGTACTGTCCTTGAGCAACATACAGATTACCCAATGCCTCGTTCAGTTCCTTAGAACCGGAAGCCTTGCTCAGATAGCTTTCTGCTGCTGTTCTGTCGCCCTTGGTCAAGGCAATCAGACCGAGATTCATGTTTGCTTCAGGAGCATCCTTGATGGAGAGAGCTTTCTTGAAGTAGCTTTCAGCCTTGTCAAGATCACCAGCCTGATAAGCCAGTTTACCTAAGTTGTTGTAAGCACGGAAATCGTTCGGGTAGATTTGAGTAGCTTTTGTGAAGATGGCTTCTTGCTTGGCAGCATCTTTAGTCAAGGTGGTGGCATACAGTAATTCTTCGATGTTCAGCTGCTTGGCATCGCTGTCGGCGAGGTTTGCGATTTCTTCGTCAGACTTACCGATGATTTCGTAGTTCAAAGTCAGGCGTGAACGACGCAGTTGCGGCAGGATTTCGTCAGCCAAAGTCTTATAAACAGAAGAGATGTTCTTGATTTCTTGTTCTCTTTGTTCAGGATCCTGATACATGGAAAGAACGCGAAGAATCAATTCTTTATCTTGGATGTTTGATTTGGATACCAGTTCCTGGAAGCCTTCCCAGTCCTGAGCTGTATACTTGGTGTCTACTGCTGCATTGATTTTTGCTTTCTTCAAATCTCTGTTGATGATTTTAGCCGTGTTGTCCTGGCGGTTCTCAGCCAGTGTAGTATTCAAGCCTACACCACCATCGGGAGAAGCGTATGCGGAGATTTCGATGTTGCTGATTTTCTTGTTTTCAGCTTCGTCTATGTTTTTCACTTCTTTGCCGAATTCTTTGGCAGTCTTCAATTCGCTGGCGCGTACGTTGGCTTGTTGAATCAAGAACATGATGTTGGCGTCATGCTTTTCTTTGATGATACGTTGGAAAGCGTCGTCACCATTGGCGGGGTTAGCGCTGCCCAATGTTTGTTCCAGCATCTCAGAAGTGGAGATTACACCATCAGCTACTTTTACAGCAGGGATAGTGACAGTCTTTTTGCCTACTGTAGCCTTGAATTCCAGATACAGTTCGGATTTGGCCATTTCCGGTACATAGTCGAAAGATGTCTTCATAGTGTAGCTGCCGCCCATCTTGTAAGAGATAGTCTGGTCGTTACCTTCTACTTTTTCGCCCTGGAACACAGCCGATTGGCCTTTAGCTTCGCCGCCATTCCATTTCAGCACAGGGGTCACTTCTACACAGCCTTCTTGTTGAAGTACTTTTCGGGGAATTTTCCGTTGATTGTAGCGGGAACTTTACCACCTACAGCCTCTAGAACTTGAGGAGTTACGGTGAAATAATCTGATGACAATTCACCCATCTTTTTGCTGCACGATGTCATTAATGCAACAATCATTGCCATTAAAAACGGCAGATACAATTTCTTAGTCATTTTAGGTATAAATTAATTGTTTGTAATTGAAATTTGTCTATTCCATGTTAGTGTGCTGTTTAGGCATGGACATAACAACGCAAAGATATTAAATCCTATTACAGTTTGTTAACTCGTGCAGCAATTTTATCATAATTTAATGAATTTCTCGCTCTTTGCGGTACTTTATATTGCGGGGATGATGTTCTATGATTTCACTGCGCAATCTGTGCCGGTCAATATGTGTGTAAATTTCTGTTGTAGCGATAGATTCGTGGCCCAGCATACTTTGTATGGCGCGCAGGTTGGCTCCTCCTTCAAGCAGGTGGGTGGCAAAGGAATGGCGGAAGGTGTGCGGACTGATGTTTTTGGTGATGCCGGCCTTCTCCGCCAGTTCCTTGATGAGATGGAATACCATGATGCGCGAGATATTTTTGCCCCAGCGTGCCAGGAATACATAGTCCTCGAAGTCCTTCTTGATTTTCCAGCCTCCATTGCGGTCCACGAACCAGTTCCTTATCTCCTTGATGGCACGGGACGATATGGGTACAAGGCGCTGTTTGCTGCCCTTACCTTCTACCTTGATGAAGCCTTCGTCGAAATACAAGTCGGAGATTTTCAGGTTGCACAGTTCCGATACCCGTAGGCCGCAACTGTATAGAGTCTCGAGGATGGCCCGGTTGCGTTGCCCCTCGTTTGTGCCTAGGTCAATGGCGGAGATGATGCGGTCTATCTCTTCCACTGTCAGTACTTCTGGAAGCTTGAATCCGATTTTGGGTCCCTCCAACAGTTCGCTGGGGTCTCCCTCCAGGTAGTCGGCCATGACGAGGAAATGGAAGAATGACTTGATGCCCGACAAGATGCGTGCCTGCGAGCGGGGATGGATGCCGATGTCGTGCAGTCCGGAGGCAAAATGCTGCAAGTCATCCAGGGTAGTGTCAAGGATAGCGATACCCTCTCCTTCCAGAAAGTGCAGCAGCTTCTGTAAGTCTGTTTGGTAAGCATCCACTGTATTGGGTGAGAGTGCTTTTTCCAGTTTCAGATACTGGTGGTACTTTCTGATTATCAGCGTTTGTTTCTCCTTATTCGTGGATTTTTCTTCTGATTTCATTTCTTTTTTCTACCTTTGCTTCGCGAAAATAGGCTGCATTTCAGCAAATTGCAAATAAATTTGCATCTGCTTTCGGTTTGCACTATCTTTGCACCGCAAAGGTATAAAAAATTGTGTTATGAGGATACAGATTATTAACGGCCCCAATATAAATCTCTTGGGCAAACGTGAACCTTCCATTTACGGTAGCGTTACTTTTGAAGACTACCTTGCCGAACTCCGTAAGAAATATGCGGATGTACAGATTGACTATTTCCAGTCCAACATTGAGGGAGAGCTGATAGACAAGATTCAGCAGGTAGGTTTTGATGTGGACGGCATCATTTTGAATGCGGGTGCTTACACCCATACGTCCATCGCTCTGCAAGATGCTATCCGTTCGGTCACTTCTCCGGTGATTGAGGTGCATATCTCTAATGTACATGCCCGCGAGGCTTTTCGTCATGTGTCCATGATTTCCTGCGCTTGCAAGGGTGTCATTCTCGGTTTCGGCTGAACTCCTACCGTCTGGCCATGGAGGCATTAAAAGATTATTAAATAAAATAGGTATATAGATTATGTTATTGAAGCAAACGAAGATTGTCGCAACGATTTCTGACCAGCGCTGTGATGTTGATTTTATAAAGCAGTTGTTCGATGCAGGTATGAATGTTGTACGTATGAATACTGCACATCTTGCCGTGAAGGTGCCGAGAAGTTGATTAACAATGTGCGTTCGGTTTCCAACCGCATCGCTATCCTGATGGATACGAAAGGACCGGAGGTCCGCACGACGGTTCTGGCTGAGCCCATTCCTTTCAAGGCGGGCGACCGCGTGAAGGTGGTAGGCAACCCGGAGCAGGAGACTACCCGTGAATGTATCTCGGTATCCTATCCCCATTTCGTCAAAGACTTGAATGTGGACGGCCATATCCTTATTGATGACGGTGACTTGGAGTTGGTTGTTGTAGAGAAGACCCCCGACTACCTGCTCTGCGAAGTACAGAATGAGGCTACTCTGGGCAGCCGCAAGAGCGTCAACGTTCCCGGCGTCCGCATCAATCTGCCTTCTCTGACTGAGAAGGACCGCACCAATATCCTTTATGCTATTGAGAAGAACATAGACTTCATTGCCCACTCCTTTGTGCGCAATAAGCAGGATATACTCGACATCAAGGCGATTCTTGACGCTCATAACAGCGATATCCGTATTGTTGCTAAGATTGAGAACCAGGAAGGCGTTGATAATATCGATGAAATCCTGGAAGTAGCCGACGGTGTGATGATAGCTCGCGGTGACCTCGGTATTGAAGTTCCGCAGGAACGTATTCCGGGCATCCAGCGTGTGCTCATCCGCAAGTGTATTCTTGCCAAGAAGCCGGTGATTGTTGCCACACAGATGCTTCATACCATGATTTCCAATCCGCGTCCCACCCGTGCGGAGGTAACGGACATTGCCAATGCCATCTATTATCGTACGGATGCCTTGATGTTGAGCGGTGAAACCGCCTATGGAAAGTATCCGGTAGAAGCGGTGAAGACGATGACCAAGATTGCCGCCCAAGCGGAGAAAGACAAGCTGTCTGACAACGATATCCGTATTCCGTTGGACGAGAACAGCAACGACGTGACTGCGTTCCTGGCCAAACAAGCGGTAAAGGCTACCACCAAACTGAAAATCCGTGCAATCATCACCGACAGTTACAGCGGCCGTACTGCCCGTAACCTTGCCGCTTTCCGTGGCAAATATCCGGTGTTGGCCATCTGCTACAAGGAAAAGACCATGCGGCACCTTGCCCTTTCCTACGGTGTGGAAGCTATCTATATGCCGAACTTGCCAACGGGCAGGAATATTACTTTGCAGCCTTGCGTCGCTTGTTGAAGGAAGGCCGTTTATGTCCTACGGACATGGTGGGCTACCTGAGTAGCGGTAAGGAAGGCACACAGACCTCTTTCCTTGAAATCAATGTCGTAGAAGATGCCTTGAAGCATGCTGAAGATAGTGTGCTGCCTAACAGTAACAGATACTTGTAGGATAAGGGATTAAGGATAAGGGGTTAGGGATTAGCGGTTAATGATTAATTAATAATTGTGCGCAGAACTAACCCCTAACCCCTAATCCCTTATCCCTAACCTATAATCCATTAACAAAGTGACGATTGACGAATACATTTTGCAGCACATTGATGATGAGGGCGATTATCTGAAAGCGCTCTATCGCGACACGCATGTCAAGTTGCTATATCCCCGCATGGCTTCCGGACATTTGCAGGGGCGTATGCTCAAGATGTTTGTCCGGATGATTCGTCCCCGGCAGGTGCTGGAGATAGGGACTTATAGCGGGTATTCCGCACTTTGCATAGCAGAAGGACTGCCGGAGGGCGGGATGCTGCATACGTTTGAAATCAACGACGAGCAGGAGGACTTCACCCGTCCGTGGCTGGAGAATTCCGATTACGCGGATAAAATCAGGTTCTACATTGGCGATGCTTGGAGCTGGTACCGCAACTGGACCTCACTTTCGACCTTGCCTTCATTGACGGAGACAAGCGCAAATACATCGATTATTATGAATGGTGCTCGCCCGCCTTTCCGGCGGTGGATATATCATTGCCGACAATACCTTGTGGGATGGCCATGTGCTGGAAGAACAACCCCATCGCACAGACCTGCAGACAATCAGTATCAAAGCCTTCAATGATTTGGTGGCGTGGGATGCGCGTGTGGAGAAAGTCATTCTCCCCCTGCGTGACGGATTGACGATTATCCGTAAGAAGTAACTGTTTTTTTTATCTTTTTCTCAGCAGCCGCTTGCTGAGGTATCTCACCGGATACCATACGGACAAGAAGCCTACAGTGATGACCGTTAAGAATACCAGAATAATATCCGTGGCATGTACACTTACCGGATAAGCGTCCACTACAAAACTTCCATTGCCTCCCCCCAATGAAATCAACCCGAAACGTTGCTGCAGAAAGCACAGCAACAATCCTAAAACGATGCCGGAGAGGGCGCCGAATACAGAAATCATCCTGCCTTCGAACAAGAAGATGCGCGCTATGAGGCGGTCGTCGGCACCCAGGTTGCGCAGTGTCTCCACATCCTCCCGTTTGTCCAGTATCAGCATGGACAGCGAACCGATGACATTGAAGCATGCGATACCCAGAATGAAGGTGAGGAAGAGATAAGAGATGAGTTTCTCTATTTCCATGATGCGGAAAACATCGGCCTGCTGCTCGTAGCGGTTCTGTACAATGAATCGGTCGCCGAGAATGCCTGCTATTTTCTTTTGTACGGAGCCGATGTTGGAACCGGGTTTCAGTTTCATCTCGATGGCAGAGACTTCCGTGTCATAATTGAACAGACGGCGGGCAAAGTCAAGTGACGTCAGTATGTAGCGTGAATCGTATTTTTGCTGGTTGACGGCAAAGATGGCGCCGGGCGAGAAGAGATACTCCCGGTTGAAAGCCGCAGTGGGGTTGGCTATGTTTACCCGTACGTTCCGTTTGGGGGCATAGACCTGCAACGGGTCTACGAACTGAATGCCGGTGCCCAACTCGGATATAAGTTCCACACCCAGAAAACCATAGTCCACCACCGAGTCGCTCAGTAGGAACTTTCCCGTCCCATAGAGCAAGCTGTCGATGGATGTAAGCTGTTCGAAATTGTCCTCCACTCCCTTGATGACGGCCATTGCCTGGCGGTCCTTGTACTGCACCATGCATTCTCTTCCAGTGTTTCCGTCCACACGTCAATCTCGGACAGGGCGTGTACTTGCCGGATGCACGCTTCGTGCGGGTCGAAAACCTTACCTTCGCGGACGGTGATTTTCAGTTCCGGGTCGAAGGCTGTGAAAAAGCCTGCCACCATGTCCTGAAAACCGTTGAACACGGACAAGGTGCATACCAACGCCAACGTAGCCAATGCCACTCCACACACCGAAATACCGGAGATGATATTAATGGCATTGTGTTTCTTCTTGGAGAAGAGGTAGCGGCGGGCTATAAAAAAGGGAAGGGACATTATTTCAGCAGTTCGTCAATTCGTTCCAGATAGTCCAGTGAGTCGTCTACGAAGAACTTCAGTTCGGGGATAATGCGTAGTTGGTGGCGTACGCGGGTACCCAGTTCAAAGCGTATGGATTTCATGTTTCCGTTGATGTTCTTGACTATTTCTTCGCTTTTCTCCGAGGGGAATATACTGAGATAAGCGCGTGCCACGCTCATGTCGGGCTGATGCGTACGGCACTGACGGAAATCAGTATGCCGGGCATGGACTTGGTTTGCAACAAGAAGATATCACTCAGTTCCTTCTGCAGGAGACGGGCTATTTTATTTTGTCTGGTAGTTTCCATACTGTTCATTTTTTTATGCTGGGGTGCAGCCTGTTTTCACGTTAGCAAAGTTACTGAAATATATCGTTCTGCCGACTGTTTATAGCTTTTTTTTCATTCTTTTCCCTATTGTAGGGTTCATTCTTTTCCGTTCTGTCGATGAGATATGCCTTTTCGTAGATTCTATTTGTTGTTCTTGTTATGCTTCCCTAACTTTGATGTCAGTTCGGAGAACTGCTGATGATGAGTGAAGAAGGAAGAGAACCATTCCGTTATAGAAGAGACTCTCTCTAAATAGCGTTTTTTCATGTATTATTGACTTGAACCGTTTTTACCCGGGAGGGTAGAAACGGTTTTTTTGCGCATCTGACCGGGCTTTCTTGTCTCTTGCATAGGCTTCCGTTGTGTGTTACATAGGCTTCTGTTGTGTTTTGCACGGTGGTTTGTCTTGAGAAGCCTTTGGGTTTATCATGTACGCACGGCTGTGGTACGCCTTTTCCACAGTCGTGAAGAAGACGTGCCACAGCTGTGAAGAATATGCTTCACAGCCGTGGTTTTTCATCAATATATAGGGGTTGACAGAACAGACATAAGGGAATGACAGAACAAACATGAGGGGATAACGGAACGGACATAAGCACTCGACGATTCCGTATCAGGGTATGAATAGCGGAATGCGTCGAGTGCTTATGGGGGAATGATATGATATTTTTTTATGCCTTTACATACTTCCTTTTGGCTATCAGCACTGCCACGATGATACCTATCACCAGCAGTGCCAGTGCTCCGTAGGCGATGCTTCCGTCACGTGCAGCTGGTGGGGTCAAAGCGCATTTCGATGGTGTGCTGTCCGGCAGGAACATACATTGTGCGCAGGATATAGTCGGCGCGTGCCAGTTCGGCAGGCTGTCCGTCGATGGTTACGTGCCAGCCGTCCGGATAATAGATTTCGGAGAATACGGCAATACCGTCTTGGGCATTGTTCGTTTCGTACGTCAGGCGGTTAGGTGCGTAACTTGTCAGGCGGATGCTGGAGAGGCTGTCTTTATAACTTTCCGTGGCACCTTTCAGCACATCCTTGAAGCGGGCATCCACTACGGCTGTCTCCGTAGGTATGATGCTGTCCAGGGCGTCAATCTCTTCGTTGGCGTTGTTCACATACTGCACCTTGTTTACAAACCATGCATTGCCGTAGGCGTGTGGGTTGAGGATGGGAACGGTTTGTCTTTGCTGCCCTGCAGGGAAGATGAAGTATTTGGTGTTCAGCATGTTCAGTATGCGGAACTTATTGGCATCCACGCTGTCCATCTCACCTCCGGCGGTGGCAATGGCCTTGTAGGCCGCCTGCATTTCGGGAGAGATGTGATGCTCTATCATTTCCTGGTAGCGGCGCAGCTTGGCCGGGTGATAACCGCCGACGCTTTTGTGCCAGTAGGAGGTGTTGTTGTCATCGAAGGTGCTGGTGGCAAAGTTCAATACACGATAGTCCAAGCTGGTATCTTGCAGTATCAGCTCGTCTGTATTCGTCTTGGTGAAGGTTTCCGTACGGATGGAGTGGGGCACGAACTGGGCATCATTCAGATAGCGCTTGTTGACCCCCCACATATCTGCCAGGCAGAGTATGGTGATACCTGCAATGGTCAGCGAGCTGCGCAGCTTGCCGCTTGCATAGAGCCAGAGCAGGCTGCAGCCGATGCCTATGATGATGAAGCTACGCAGGGCGTCGCTGCTGACGAGTTCGGCACGCATCTCTCCCAAGTTGGCAAGGATGTCGGAGAGTTCGTTGGCGGGTATCATCTGCTGGTTGACGGCATTCTGCAGCATCTGTGCCTCTTGGGCGGGCACGTAGCCGGAGCCGATGCTGCCCGGGGCAATGGCAAGCAGCAGGCGATGCCTGCAGTGAGCAGCAGGCTGATGCCGAGGGGCTTCTTTTCCTGTTTTAAGATTTCCGGCTCTTCGAGCAGGCGTTTCAGGCAAAGATAGCCAGCAAAGGTATCGTGAACTCTGCTATGACAAGGATGGAGGACACGGCGCGGAACTTGTTGTACAACGGGACGTAATCGATGAAGAAATCCGTCAGCGGCATGAAGTTCTTGCCCCAGGACAAGACGATGGAGAAGAAGGTGGCTCCTATCAATGCCCACTTCAACGGTCCTTTCACGATGAAGCATCCCAGTACGAACAGAAACAAGACGAATGCTCCGACGTAGACGGGACCCGACGTCATGGGCTGGGTACCGAAATATTGTGTCAGTGAGCCGTACAGACTGCTGTACATCGGGTTTGCCTTGCTCATGGCAGTTTCACTCTGGCTGAGGGCGGCAGATGCTCCGCCTTTGAAGTTGGGCACCAGCAGAGTCAGTGTTTCGTCGATGCCGTAGCTCCACTGGGTGATGTAGTCGCGGTCCAGCCCGCTACTGGTCTGCTTGGCAGCGTCGCCGGTCTGCACCAGTTCGCTTTTGCCGCGCATGGTTTCTTTGCTGTAGGCATAGGTGTGATAGAGGTTGGATACGTTGGCGGCTATGCCGACGAGGGCTGCCACAATCAGTACGGCACTTGCCTTGAAGAACTGGGGCAATGTCTTGGTACGCCATGCTTTCTCGAAGTAGGCTCCCACAAAGAAAAGGATGACGAAGAAGAAGTAATAGGACATCTGCACGTGGTTCGAGGTGATTTGCAGGGCCACGAACAAGGCGGTGAGGATGCCTCCCCACAGCAGTTTCCCACGATAGGCGAGCACAATGCCTGCTATGGTGGGCGGCACGTAGGCAAGGGTGATGAACTTCCAGATGTGTCCGGCAGATATCAGGATGAAGAAATAGGACGAGAATGCCCACATGATACCGCCCAGTCCGGCCAGCCAGACCGGTATGCCGAAGACGCGCAGCAGGATGTAGAAGCCGAGCATCAGCATGAATGTGAGGCACACATAGTCGGGCAGGAAGAGTTGGTAGGCTTTCTGTACCCACTGCAGTGACTTGGTGGAGTCATACGAAGGGGCTATCTGATACATGGGCATACCGCCGAACAGCGAGTTTGTCCAACGGCTGCGTTCGCCCGTCTGTTCGTAATACTCCTTGACTTCTTGTCCTGCCCCTGCTCCTGCAGCCGTGTCGTGCTGAAAGAGAATACGGTTTTCTATATCCGCCGGGAAGAAGTAGGCGAAGGAAAGGAGGACGAATGCCAAGATGGCAATAAGGTCGGGAAGAAGCTTCTTCATGAGTTATAAGTTATGAGTTATCAATTAATCAATTGTGGGGCAAAGATAGTGCAAACCGAATACAGAACTTTCATGCTTGCATGAAAAAGTTTTGTTGAGGTGCAGCCTATCTTCGCTTTTGTGGCAAAGATACATAAATGCAGATTGTTATTGTCACGTTATCGGCAGAATGTTGTACCTTTGCCTTTCCAAAAAAAGATTAAAGTGCTTTAACGATAATATGCAAGCTTAAATTATTATAGATATGACAATAGGGATAATCAGTGCAATGGACAGCGAACACCGCCGGTTGGTGGAGCGCTTGCAGGATAAGAATACGTCGGGCGATGGTAGTTTCCGCTATGTGGAAGGTACATTGGGCGGTAACCATGTAATCTTGACGCAATGCGGCATCGGTAAGGTGAGTGCAGCGGTAGGAGCTTCGGAACTGATACGGCGCTTTTCTCCGGACTGCATCGTCAGCACCGGTGTGGCGGGCGGCATTGATGCTTGCCTGAAGGTGACGGATGTAGTGGCAAGCCAACGTCTGGTGTATCACGACGTCTGGTGCGGCGACGGTAACGAGTACGGACAAGTGCAAGGTTTTCCCGCCTCTTACGAGGGATGTTCCTCTCTGTTGAAACATGCCTTGTCGCTGAACGAAGCCGGAATGGAAAGCCGCATCCACAGCGGACTTGTCTGTACCGGCGACCAGTTCATCACCAACCGTACGGAGCTGGATACCATCAAGCAACGTTTCCCCGACGGTCTTGCCGTTGATATGGAGTCTGCCGCCATTGCGCAGACTTGCTATCTGTACAATGTTCCTTTTCTCAGCTTCCGCATCATCAGCGACACACCCGGAGTAGAGGACCATGCTTCGCAGTATGCCGATTTCTGGGGAACCATGGCAGAGCGTTCGTTCCTCACGATATGGACCTTCCTCTCCACCCTTCCCAGCAATTTATAACTCATAACTTATAACTCATAACTCATGAAGAAGATTCCCAGTTTTACAATTGACCACATCCGCTTGTTGCGCGGTATTTACGTATCCCGCCAGGATGAAGTGAACGGAGAAACAGTCACTACTTTCGACATCCGTATGAAAGAGCCCAATCGTGAGCCTGCCTTGGGACAAGGTGCTCTACACACCATCGAACACCTTGCCGCCACCTACCTGCGCAACGACCCGCAGTGGCAGGACAAGATTATCTATTGGGGCCCTATGGGCTGCCTCACCGGTAATTATCTGCTGATGAAAGGTGACTTGAAGCCGCAGGACATACTGGCACTGATGCAGGATACTTTCCGCTTTGTTGCCGAATATGAAGGTGAAGTCCCCGGTACCGCTCCGCAAGATTGTGGCAACTACTTGCTCCACGACCTTCCGATGGCTAAATGGGAGTCTGCCAAATACCTGCATGAGGTATTGGAACAGATGAAAGAGGAGAATATGAAATATCCGGAAAAAGAAGAAAAATAAGGGGTTAGGGATTAAGGATTAGGGATGGGTTTATGCCTATATTAAAGTCTATGCGACCCCAATAATCCCTAACCCTTAATCTCTTATCCTTTATTATCACACAATCTCAATCCCCTGCTCCTTGCAAAGCTGTAATCCCAGGTCTTTCAGCTTGAATTTCTGTATCTTGCCACTTCCCGTCATGGGGAATTCTTTGATGAAGAAGATATACTTGGGTATCTTGTAGCGTGATATTTTGCCGATGCAGAAGTCTCGTACATCCGATTCGTGCATATCCACTCCTTCGTGCAGGATGATGAAAGCGCCTACGGCTTCACCGTATTTCTTAGAGGGAATACCGGCTACCTGCACGTCTTTTACGCCTTCCAGTTGATAGAGGAACTCTTCTATCTCGCGGGGATAGATATTTTCACCACCGCGGATAATCATGTCCTTGATGCGTCCTGTGATGCGGTAATTGCCGTCCTCGTCCTTCACTCCAAGGTCTCCCGAGTGCAGGAAACCGTTCTCGTCAATGACTTCGGCCGTGGCTTCCGGGTTTTTGTAGTAACCTTCATGGTGTTGTATCCGCGGTTGCACATTTCGCCTTGTACGCCTACGGGACACTCTTCTCCGGTTTCGGGGTCGATAACCTTTACTTCCGTATGTTCAAAGTCGTGTCCTACAGTATTGCAACGCACATCGAACGGGTCGTCTATCCGGGTGGCGGTCATTCCGGGAGCAGCTTCGGTCAGCCCGTAAACGCTGGTTACCTTCATGTACATTTTCTCTTCCACCTGCTTCATCAGCTCTACCGGGCAGAGGGAACCTGCCATGATACCCGTACGTAGGCTGGACATGTCGAACATGTCGAACATCGGATGGTTCAGTTCGGCAATGAACATGGTGGGTACGCCGTAAAGTGCCGTGCAGCGCTCCTTGTGGATAGAGGCGAGCACTACCAGCGGGTTGAAGCGTTCCACCATTACTTCTGTACAGCCGTGTGTCAGGCAGTTCATGGTGGCAAGTACCACGCCAAAGCAGTGGAACAATGGTACGCAGACGCAGAGCTTGTCATCGGCGGTAAACTTCATGTGCTCACCGGTAAGGAAACCGTTGTTGGCAATGTTGTAGTGGGTAAGCATGACGCCTTTCGGGAATCCCGTAGTGCCGGAGGTGTATTGCATGTTCACTACATCGTGGCAAGTGACCTGACTTTTGAGCTCATTCAGGCGACTGTCTTCTATATTGTTGCCCAAGAGAAGTATTTCGGCCGTGTTGTACATGCCCCGGTGCTTCTCCTGCCCCACGTAGATGACATTTTTCATATAAGGGAAACGTTCGCTTTTCAAGTGTCCGCGTTGGCAGGTCTTCAGTTCCGGAAGCATGGTATAGGTCATCTGCACAAAGTCACTGTCCTTTTCGCCATTGACGATGCAGAGGGTATGCATGTCGGAGTTCTGGCAGAGATATTCCAGCTCGGACTGTTTGTAGTTGGTGTTTACCGTTACGTAGACGGCACCTATCTTGGCGCAAGCGTATAATAGAGTCAGCCAGTCGGGTACGTTAGCTGCCCAGATACCTACGTGTGTTCCTCGTTCCACGCCGATGGCGATAAGCCTTTGGCCATGTCGTCCACCCGGCGGTTGAACTGGCTCCAGGTGAAACGCAGGTTGCGGTCGGAGTAAACGATATATTCTTTGTCTGGTGTTGTTTCGGCCCAATGTTCCAACCATTGGCCGAGGGTGCGTTCGTATAACATGATGTGGAAGTTGAAAGTGGAAAGGTGAAAATAGAAAGTATTTATCATTTTCCATTTTCACCTTTCAATTTTCCATTAATTTAAATTGGTGTATAAACTACTGCAAGTATCTTGCTGCCTGCCCTTCATAGGCGTGTACGTGGTGCGGAACGATGGAATCGTAATAGATGCTGTCACCTTCTTCGAGCAGGTAGGTGTTTTTGCCGTAACTGATTTCCATGGTCCCTTCCATCACCATGATGAATTCTTCGCCTTCGTGTGAGGAGAGTACAAAGTCACTGTCGTCCGTAGCGGCCACATCAATGATAAACGGCTCCATATGGCGGTCGGCTTTGGATTTGGAGAGTGAATGATACTCCATATGCTTGCGGCTGTGGATGGCATTGTTGGAGAAACTGATACTGTTCTGCGACTCGTCCTTACGGCAGACCACGGGACCGTTCTCATCCTGGTCGTCAAGAAAAGTTCCCAAACGTACACCCAGCACACGAGCTATCTTGATGAGGGGAGCCAGTGACGGGAGGTCGATGTTGTTTTCTATACGTTCAATCTGTTCGATAGCAAGTCCCGAACGCTGTGCCAGTTCTTCCATACTGATGGATTGGCTTTCACGGAGTGATTTTATTTTTTCTCCTACGATTTTGCTGGTATCCATAATGATAGTATTTTCTGTCTAAAGGTTATAATTTATAGCTGTTAAACCGCAAAAATAAGAGAAACTTTTACTTGATGCAACATTCTGAGGGAAAATATTGCTGAAATATCTCCGGTGGTCGGCTTATTTGTATAATATTCTTCTGTTCTGTTTCTCTTTCTTCCCCAAAGTTCTGTTTATAGCCGCTTCAAGTCTTGTTCCGATACGTGCTTTCCTTTGTACGCTTTGCCTGCTGCATTGAAACGATAGCTTAGGTTCAGGGAGAAGCTGCGCGAGTCCGGGTTTGCCTTTTTCGTATAGGTCAGCCGGGGACCGAACAGCATGAAGGAGCCATACCGGGAATTCCACAGGTCATTGGCTTGCAGTCCGAGCGTCAGCCTTTTGTTGAAGAATGTTTTGCGGATGCCAGCGTCTATGCCCCAATAGGAACGTTGCAGCATGGCGCCGAAGTTGCCTTCGCTCTGGTAGTCGGCATCAAGGGAGAGAATCCACTCGTCCGGAAGCTGGAGACTGTTTTGCAGAAAGAGGTAAATGCTGCCGCGGTTCATATTCTTGCTACTGCCTTGATTGGTGACTTTGAAGAACGGTTGGGCGAAGTAGATGCCGAGCTCCGGTTTCCAGATGCCGACGGTGGGTGACAGATGGGCAGAGGCGGTGAGATACTGCATCCGTTTGAAATTTCCGGTAGTGAAGATGACAACATCCGGATTGTCCTCGTATTCTTTGGTCATGAAGGCAATGGCATTGCGGCGGTATTGGTAGTTAAGTCCGAATTGTACCCACTTGTAAAGGGCCGTGAACTGCAGGTCGTGGTTGGTTTCGGGGGTGAGCAGTGGGTTTCCGCCTTCGTAGATGAAACGGTTGTTATAACTCAGTGTGCTACGTAGCTGGAAGAAGCTGGGGCGGTTGCTTTTGGCTGTATAGCTGAGATTGGCTTGGGCTTTGCCGAGAGGAAAGTCTACCGATAGGTTGGGGCACCAGTCATTGTAAGTACGACTTTGACCGGACACGTACTTTTCCTGCTCCCAATAGTCGGAGACGGCATGCTCGAAGCGCAGTCCTGCAAGAAGGCTGATTTTTCCTAATGTCAGTGAGTATTCGGCAAAGACGGCGGACTTGCTTTCGTCGATTCGACTGTCTGTATCGGGAAGTATGTGCTGCCGGTTCAGGAAATTGTCATTTCGCCGGATGAAGGTGTAATCGGCACCGGTCTTCAGTTCACCTTTCCAAAGGGGATGGGTCAGAATCAACTTGGCGGCATAAAGGCGGTTGTCGGCGTGGTTGAAAGAGCTGATGTCGCGATTGCCTTCGGTCTGGCTTTCTTCTTTAGCCTCCTGGTGATTATAACTTTTTCCGTATACCAGGTCGGTGTTGAAGTTTATGTGGAGTTGCTTTATGCTGCCCTGATAGTAGGCATTCAGCTGGTGCCGGTTGGTTTGCTGCAAGTTTTGGGAGGAATGTATGGTATGATCGGCCAATTCTTCATTTGCCCGGACGGTATATGCCGAATGGTCACTGCTGTGATAATCGGGGGTACGATGAAACTCATAGGAGGCACCGAGGCTGTGTTGGGGGGTGAAGTCGTAACTGGCGCTTGCTTTTCCTCCGGCAAGTAGTCCCTTATTATATAAGTGAACCCGGTTATTTACATCCCATTGTATTTCGGACGGTATCTGGTAGCGAACCTCCTGGTGGCGTTTTCTGTTTTCATAATTGGTGTACAGCATGCCCAGCAGGGACAGTCCTTTCTTCTGATAATTCAGATTGACTTGTCCGTAATGGCTGTTGCGTCTCCGTTGGGTGATTCCTGCACGGAAATTACCGCCAAAACTGTCTCTTTTGTTACGTACGGTGCGTATGCGTACAACGGCTTTAACGGTAGCATCGTACTCTGCACCCGGTTGGTGATGAGCTCCACTTTTTCAATATCGGCGGCAGAGAGGCGTTGCAGCTCGGAGTTGTCTTGTAGAAGGCGGTTGTCTATATAGATGACCGGTGTCCCTTTGCCAAAAACGGTATACCCCTCATCAGAGGAGCGTAGTCCGGGGATATGTTTCAATACGTCGTTGGCATCATTCAAGGATGCGAGCAGGGTTTGCCGTACGCTTGTCTCCAACTTTCCGCCCTTTAGTCGGAAAACGGGGCGGGCGGCGGTGATGACGGTTTCCGCAAGTAGCACGGCATCGGTTTGCAATATCCAGTTGTGGGTACTCCCGGTGGGGCAAGGCTGGCAAAGGGCTTTGTAACCGATGGAAGAAACTTGTAGTAGATAGTTTCCGGGAGCGGGAGGGAGAAGTTCAAAACTACCGTCGCTTCGGCTACACGTTCCTTGTATGAAGGTGGAATCTTCGGAAAGGAGGGCGATGTTGGCAAACTTTATCGGTTGCTTTTCCTCTGTGAGAATTTTACCTCGGATGGAGGGTGTTGCCGGGCTGGTTTGTGCTTTTGTTGTCGTGACGCTCATTAGGAGCAGGGCAAGAATACATATTATCTGTTTCATGTTCCGGTTGTTGTTTGATTTCGGGACACGAAGGTATCCGCTTTCTGCCGGGATGGAAGAAACAAAAAGCGGATAGTTGTCTGACATTTGCCTGACAATAGACTGACAATACTTTCTTTTGTCCTTTTAAAGGGGGAAGATGATTACTTTTCTGTATCCATCTCTCCGGTGAACGAGATGGACTGTTTGTTCATGGGTTGCACATGGATACTGGTAGAACCATCGGGAAAGATGGTGAGGCGGTACTCATAATTGTCTTCATCACTACGGGTCTTGAAGTCTATTTGGATTTTGCCTTTTTTGAGTGCTCTGGTTGTGTATCCGGTGATGGATGCATTGAAATTCAGGCTCTTGCCTCCTCCATACGGAGCATTGTAGGCCACTCCAAAGTAAGGCAGGTAAGAGAAAACGGAGTCGTTTCTGATTTCCAGTGTGTAGTTGGTGGTCAAGTTACGGCTACCGCCTCTCATCGGTTGCATCCGATCTACGTTGATTTTGTATTGTTTAGCAGCAATAGCTTCTTTTACAGCACGTTCAGTGCGCTCTTTCTTTTCGTTACGGTTTTGGGCGGTTGTCGGCATTGCGACAGTCAGGCAGATTAGCCCTAATAGGATAAGTTTGTTAGTCTTCATGATTCTATAATGTTTAGGTTTTTATTTCCAGTCCGTAGGCGCGGCCACGATCTGTTGTTATTCTGAGGTTGCTGTTATCCTCGACAATGGGCTTCAGACGCCGTATCAATGTGTAAAGCGTTTCGTCTGCATTGTCTTTTCCCGGCCATAGCGATTGGCAGATGTCGGATTTGAAAAGTAGGTGTGAGGAAGAAAGGTAGAACATCTCCATCAGTGTGTACTGCATGGGGGTGAGTTTTAGCTTTTCCTGCTGTTCGTTATAGAAGCAGGCTTCCTGGAGGGAAAGCGAAAGGTTGCCGAAGGTAATGAAGTTTTCTTGTTGCTGCCCGTTACTGGCATTAGTCTTTGTGCGCCGACGGAAATAGAAAAAGGTGAATCCTCCCCACAGCAGGGCGGCCAATAGCAATGTTGCCGGAATTGTCTGCTTGGATAAGCTGAACAGCATGGTAGCTGAGCAACGGGCATATCCCCGGAAGGAAAGTGTCAGTCCAGATGCATCGGCTGTGGTGGAGAGCCATACCAATGTGTCGCTGGCAAGACATCCGGCAGGAATCTCATTGAATACGGTGGCGGGAGAGTTCTTTTTCAGTATATGCAGCGAAAGGGTAGAGACATCTTTCAATCCGGTGATGGACAATGCTTCGGTAAAGGCTCTGTGGGAACGTTTACAGAAACGGGGGCACCTATCACTTCTTGTAGTTTGGCATAAGTCTGGATTGTGTCCGCATTCAACCATAATCCCTTGTTCTGCAATACTGTGCGTTGCAGTGCCTGGTTCAGGTCAGAGACCACACGTTGTTCTGCCTGCGAATAGCTGCGATAACCGAAGCCGAATGATAGCAGTATCAATAGAAAAGTGATTGCTATCGAAAGATTTGCTGCTGATACTTTTCTTTTCATGGATACAAAATTAGGTATAAATCGGATTATAAACAAAAAAGGAAGTTTCCTTTTGGAAAACTTCCTTTTTGATGGTTTTGCCGCAAGTAGATTACTTACGCAAGCCGAGTTCTTTGACGATAGCACGATATCTGGTGATGTCGCGGTCCTTCAGATAAGTCAGCAACGCACGGCGTTTACCTACCAACATAGTCAAAGCTCTTTCTGTACTATAATCCTTTCTGTTGAGCTTAAGGTGCTCAGTCAGACGAGCAATACGGTAGGAAAACAAAGCTATCTGAGCCTCAGCTGAGCCAGTATCAGTGTTAGACTTTCCGTATTTGCCGAAGATTTCTTGCTTTTTAGCAGCGTCTAAATACATAATGTTTAATTAAAAGTTATTATAAATATTCTTTCGGGGCTGCAAAGATAGGGATAAACTTTTTATATCACAATGATATTCAGCAAAAAAATCATATCTATACTGCATATCTAATCCAAAATCACTAACTTTGTCGCTTGAAAATAATAGGTATTATATGCAAAAGATTAGAAACATTGCAATTATTGCCCATGTGGACCATGGGAAAACGACGCTCGTTGACAAGATGCTTTTGGCCGGAAACCTTTTCCGCAGCAACCAGAGCACAGGTGAATTAATGTTGGATAACAATGACCTGGAGCGTGAACGAGGTATAACGATTCTCTCAAAGAACGTTTCTATCAACTACAAAGACACCAAGATTAACATTATTGATACTCCGGGACACAGTGACTTCGGAGGTGAAGTGGAACGTGTATTGAATATGGCGGATGGATGCATTCTGCTTGTGGATGCTTTCGAAGGTCCTATGCCGCAGACACGGTTTGTATTGCAGAAAGCTCTGCAGATTGGTCTGAAACCTATCGTTGTTGTGAATAAGGTGGATAAGCCAAATTGCCGTCCCGAAGAAGTGTACGAGATGGTGTTCGACTTGATGTTCAGCCTGAATGCAACCGAGGACCAGCTGGATTTCCCCGTTATCTACGGTTCTGCCAAGAATAATTGGATGAGTACCGACTGGCAGCAGCCGACTGATAACATTTATCCGCTTCTGGACTGTATCTTGGAGAATATTCCTGCCCCCGAACAGTTGGAGGGTACACCGCAAATGCTGGTTACTTCGCTGGATTATTCTTCGTATACCGGGCGTATTGCTGTGGGCCGCGTACACCGTGGCATATTGAAAGAAGGCATGAATGTGTCTTTGGCAAAGCGTGACGGGAGTATCGTGAAATCAAAAATCAAGGAATTGCATACATTCGAAGGTATGGGCCGTGTAAAGGTGCAGGAAGTGTCTTCCGGTGACATCTGTGCGTTGGTAGGTATCGAAGGATTCAAATCGGAGATACGGTCTGCGATTACGAATCCGGAAGCGTTGCCGCCTATTGCCATTGATGAACCTACGATGAGTATGCTCTTCACCATTAATGACTCTCCGTTCTTCGGTAAGGAAGGTAAGTTTGTTACTTCCCGCCACATCCACGACCGTTTGATGAAGGAGTTGGATAAGAATCTTGCACTTCGCGTGCGCAAGAGCGAGGAAGACGGCAAGTGGATTGTTTCCGGCCGTGGCGTGCTTCATCTTTCCGTACTGATTGAGACCATGCGTCGTGAAGGGTATGAGTTGCAGGTAGGGCAACCGCAGGTAATCTTCAAGGAGATTGACGGCGTGAAATGCGAACCTATTGAAGAGCTTACCATCAATGTTCCCGAAGAATATGCCAGCAAGATGATTGATATGGTGACCCGTCGTAAAGGTGAAATGGTGAAGATGGAAAGTGCCGGCGAACGTGTAAATCTTGAGTTCGACATGCCGTCGCGCGGTATCATCGGTCTGCGTACCAATGTGTTGACCGCTTCTGCCGGCGAGGCTATCATGCACACCGTTTTAAGGAATATCAACCGTATAAGGGTGAGATTGAACGGCGTACCAACGGTTCTATGATTGCCATGGAGTCCGGTACGGCTTTTGCCTATGCCATTGACAAGTTGCAGGACCGCGGCAAATTCTTCATTTTCCCGCAGGAAGAGGTTTATGCAGGCCAAGTAGTGGGCGAGCATTCCCATGACAACGACTTGGTGATTAATGTAACGAAGTCCAAGAAGCTTACCAATATGCGTGCCAGTGGTTCGGATGACAAGGCACGTCTGATTCCTCCCGTACAGTTCTCTCTTGAGGAGGCACTGGAGTACATCAAGGAGGATGAATATGTGGAAGTTACTCCTAAATCAATGCGTATGCGTAAGGTTATCCTCGATGAGCTTGAGCGTAAACGCGCAAACAAGAACTGATAAACAGAAGAGTTTTAGTTGTTATATATGAAAGGAGTGCCCCGCCGAAAGGTGAGGCACTCCTTTTTATTGTCGTCATTCAAACGAAAGTCAATCGATGAATTTTACCTTTGCCGCATTACGGGGTTTGGCAGCGGGCGTTTCGTCCGGATAGCCGAAAGCGATACAGTAAAGTAGCTGATAGCCTTCCGGAATATCCAGTTTCTTCAGGTATTCGGCAGCAGCCGGAGTAGAGGTCATGAAGCGCGTGGGACCGCCCAAGCAGCAAGAACCGATTCCCATGGACCAGGCTGATAGAATCATATTCTCACCCAGCAGTCCGCAGTCAATCTGCGAAAGGTCATAAGACGGGTCATTGGCAATAAATACTACTGTAGAAGCGTTGCGAAACATGTTCTTGAATTTCGGGTCTTCGGCGGCTTTGGGATTTTCCTTCTTGTAGATTTCCGTAATGCCGTTGATGAAATCCGGGTTATCCACTACACGCACTTCCCACGATTGCTTGTTCTGGCCGTTGGGTGCATTGATACCGCAATCCAGGATAATCTGCATGGTGTCGCGATTCACGGCTTGCGGTTTGTACTGGCGGATGCTGCGGCGTGACATGATGGTTTCAATCACCGCATTCTCTTTGCTTTCATTTGCATTGGCAACTTGGGTCTCTTTCTGGACTTGGGCACCGCAACTGCAGAACAGCAACAAACTTGCGCCTGCCAACATCAATCTGATACTTTTCATATTGCTTTATTTGAATAATGGTTTCTGCAAAACTACTAAAACTTTCGGATTATCAATGAGATAGAGATATTAAAAAAGAAAAAAGGCATCTCCCGGAGGAGATACCTTTTCCATATGTTTCTAACTTTATTGTCAGATTAGAGCTTCGGACCAGCAGCAACCAGAGCCTTACCTGCTTCGTTGCCAGTGAACTTAGCGAAGTTCTTGATGAAGCGGCCAGCCAGGTCTTTTGCTTTTTCTTCCCATTGGCAAGCGCATTCGTAAGTATCGCGAGGATCAAGAATCTTCGGATCTACATTAGGCAATTCAGTAGGAACCACGAAGTCGAAGAAAGGAATAACCTTCGTCGGAGCCTTGTCGATAGAACCGTCGAGGATAGCGTCGATGATACCACGAGTATCTTTGATAGAGATACGTTTGCCGCTACCGTTCCAACCAGTGTTAACCAAGTATGCCTTAGCACCAACCTTGTTCATCTTCTTAACCAATTCTTCTGCATATTTAGTAGGATGCAGGCTCAGGAAAGCAGCACCGAAGCAAGCAGAGAATGTCGGAGTCGGTTCAGTGATACCACGTTCTGTACCAGCCAACTTAGCAGTAAAGCCAGACAAGAAGTAGTACTGAGCTTGTTCAGGGTTCAGGATAGATACCGGAGGTAATACACCGAATGCGTCGGCAGACAAGAAAATTACCTGGTGAGCGTGAGGACCCTTGGAAACCGGCTTAACGATGTTATTGATGTGGTAGATAGGATAAGAAACACGAGTGTTTTCAGTTACGCTCTTGTCAGCGAAGTCAATCTTACCGTCAGCAGCTACTGTAACATTCTCCAACAGAGCGTCACGCTTGATGGCAGCGTAGATATCGGGTTCGCTTTCTTTATCCAGGTTGATAACCTTAGCATAGCAACCACCTTCGTAGTTGAATACACCTTCGTCATCCCATCCGTGTTCGTCGTCACCGATCAACAGACGTTTCGGGTCAGTTGACAAGGTAGTCTTACCAGTACCGGACAGACCGAAGAAGATAGCAGAGTCAGTACCTTCCATGTTAGTGTTGGCAGAGCAGTGCATAGAAGCGATACCACGCAACGGGTTCTTGTAGTTCATGATAGAGAACATACCCTTCTTCATTTCACCACCGTACCAAGTGTTCAAGATAACCTGTTCGTTGGTCTTCAAGTTGAATACAGTAGCTGTTTCAGAGTTCAGACCCAGTTCCTTGTAGTTGTCAACTTTTGCCTTAGAAGCGTTGAATGATACGAAATCGGGTTCTCCGTAGTTAGCCAGTTCTTCAGCAGTCGGGCGGATGAACATGTTAGTTACGAAGTGAGCCTGCCATGCCACTTCCATGATGAAACGTACTTTCATACGAGTAGCGGGGTTGGCGCCACAGAAAGTATCAACAACGAACAGACGCTTGCCGCTCAATTCCTTTACAGCCTTAGCCTTTAGGTCAGCCCAAGCTTCTTCAGAGCAAGGTTTGTTGTCGTTTTTGTATTCTTCAGAAGTCCACCATACAGAATCCTTGCTGGCTTCATTCATTACGAAGAATTTATCTTTAGGAGAACGACCGGTATAGATACCTGTCATTACATTTACAGCACCCAGTTCAGTTACCTGACCTTTTTCAAAACCTTCCAAACCTGGTTTGGTTTCTTCTGCGAACAGTACATCGTAAGACGGGTTGTGGATAATTTCCTTCACGTCTTGGATACCGTACTTGCTTAAATCTAAATTTGCCATTTCTTTTAATGATTTAAAATGTTGGTATTTGGTTTATAATCTCTTTCCTTAATCTCTTTTACCTTTGATTTACAAGGAAAAACGGGTGTAGAAAAGCTCTTTTTTTCCTGCTTTTCAGCAGGTCCCTTGTTTTTCGCCTACAAAAGTAATACTTTCTTTTTAAAGAAAAGCTCTATTAGAGAAATTTTTCTCTAATAGGAAATCTTTTATAAAACCATAACAATATCTGCTAACTGAATGTTGCAAATTGGGTGAAATTCGTTTACTTTGCACATCAAAACATTCTATAATTATGAAGGTTATCAACTTTGCCGAGACAAATTCTGTCTTGAACCAATACGTGGCAGAAATTCGTGATGTAGCAGTCCAGGGCGACCGTATGCGTTTCCGCCGTAATATTGAACGCATTGGAGAGATAATGGCGTATGAAATGAGTAAGGAACTGACGTATTCTGTCAAGCAGGTACAGACTCCCTTGGGAGTGGCGTCGGTCAGCACACCCGATGACGAGGTGGTGATTGCCACTGTTTTCCGTGCTGGGCTGCCCTTGCATACTGGGTTTTTGAATATGTTCGACCATGCCGGGAATGCTTTTGTTTCCGCTTACCGTTATTATAAGGATAAGGAATGCCGCACGGTGGATGTACACATCGAATACATCGCTACTCCGGATTTGTCCAAGAAGACATTATTGATTGTAGACCCGATGCTTGCCACGGGAGAAAGTATGGAATTGGCCTGGAAGGCTTCATTACGAAGGGGATGCCAGCCAAGTTGCAGATAGCTTGTGTCATAGCCAGCCAGCAGGGCGTAGAGCATCTGGAAAAGCTGTTCCCTGGAGATGAAGTGACCTTGTGGTGTGCAGCAATCGACCCGGAGATGAACGAGCATTCCTATATCGTTCCCGGGCTGGGAGATGCCGGAGATTTGGCGTTCGGTGACAAGATATAAGGTTCATATATCTTTTCCATCAGCCTTTTCCCAAGTGCGGGCCTATAATGACCCGGTTCATAATAATTGTGGATGTCTTCCGTGTATTCGTTGATACCGGTGAAATCAAATACATTCCGTTTTCCGAAGAAGCGCTTCAGTGTCTTTACGTCGGCAGGGCTTATGTTGACCTGCAGGTAGTCGGGACTGATAATGATTTTCACATCGGTATCATGCTTCCGGCAAATCCACTTTATTTCCTGCAACAAGCTGACTTGTTTTTCCCTGAGCACTTGGGGGGCTTCCCGGTATTTCCCGTCTCTATAATTCTTCATTTTCTCTTTGGTGAATTCTCCTTTCCGGTTTTCCCAGTACTTATCTCCCTCTTCCTTTATCATTTCCTCCCTGGGATTCAGCACATCATTGGTTACCGGGTTTCGGGTGGAGCCATAGGGATTTATCACCCCTTTCATGTAAGGGCGATAGGTGTGGAACAGCTTGTAGTCAGATAGGGGAGGAGAAGTTCGGGTAGAAGAAGGCTTGGCAGAATTCCTTCTGGAACTTGAAGTTGCTTATTCCCGATATGGCGGGCGGCAGAATGTTGGAATGTCCGGTCAGGCAGCGGTCGTTGTGCAATGATTCCTTGTCGATAATCAGCAGCAGGTTCTTGATTGTTGCACCTGCTTGTCCAGTGCCTTCAGCTTCAGGCAGACGGCGGCAAGGCTTTCGGCATTTCCGAATAACCGTACGGCTCTTCCACCGTGGAGGTATTTTTCCCATTCATGCATTGATAAGCCATAGTGCAGGAGTTTCCCATGATATAGGAGTCGATGGGGATAGTATCCCGGTTGTTCAGATACATCTGCCACCCACGTGCTTCGTTTAGTACAACCGGGGTTTGGTCGTATCGTTCATAGTTCTTCAGGACCATGAAAGGGTCGTCCAGGAAATAGACTGCCAGTAGGGCTATAAAAGGGATAAAAAGGATAAATAGCTTTTTCATGAAACGTATGGCTGCGTTTCGTTCGCTGTTTTTCTTCATCATGTGTCTTTATTGTCAAAATTGTAAATATATGAAGCTGTCCGAGTTGAACTGTCCCAGTGTGAAGAGTATTATGGCGAGCAGATAATAGATACTCCATCTTACGGCTGCCGGCTGTCGTCCGAAGGCTTCCAGCAAATCATGCTTGGACATGAAATATTCGTAAACCAATATCAGTACGAGTGCGCTTCCTGCCACAATGCTGTTGTGGTCCGGCATTCCGATGTTCATTTCCTTCCAGCTGTAATGCACATCGAAGGAGAGGTGGCTGATGTAGTGGAACGCTTCGGCCATGGAGCCCGCTCGGAAGAATATCAGAGAGACGGCAAAAAGCAGGTAGGTCCTTACGACGGATAGTGTGGCATATAAGCGGCTCCCCAATTGGGCTTTCAGTCTGCGGTGAAATGTCGTGGTCTTCATCTCGTAGAAGATGATGACACCTTGAATTAGTCCGTAGACAGCAAAGTTCCATCCGGCACCATGCCAGATACCCAGTCCCGTGAAGGTCAGCGCCAGACTTAGAAATACGCCCCATTGTCCCCATCCACGCAGGCTCGAGGACAACGGGAGGTACAGATAGTCGCGTACCCAGAATGAAAGCGACATGTGCCATCGGCGCCAGAAGTCGGCAGTGGTCTGCGCAATGAACGGCCGGTTGAAGTTTGGGCTGAGCTTGAATCCCAGCATGCGCGCTCCTCCCAATGCGATGTCGGTATATCCGGAGAAGTCGGCATACAGCTCTATCGGATATAGGAGCATGCCATCAGCAATTGCACGCCTGAGGCTGTGTATACCGACCCGAAGACACCGTCTATGTATGGGGCGATGGAGTCGGCCAGTATCAGTTTCTTTATCAGTCCCACGACAATCAGTCTCATTCCGTAGACCATGGATGCATAGTCCGTAGCTTTGCAGGACTTCAGTTGGGGGAGCATGTCACCTGCCCTTTCTATGGGACCGGAAAGGAACTTCATGAAGAAGAGCATGTATATCATGAAGTCGGGCAGGCTCTTTTCCGGTTCTTCTTCTTGCCAATAGATTTCTGTCAGGTACGAAATGGCCTGGAAAGTATAGAAAGAGATTCCCAGCGGAAAAAGGATGTGGCAGTCTGTAAGCCGGTCGCATACCGGAATGCCAACCAGCTCACGACCAGAAAACACACACCTGAAAAATAAGTTCCCTTCATGCTGCTTTCCCGCTTGGTCTGTCCTATCCATTTGCCAAGGTAGAAGGTGGTAAGCGTGAGGATGAGGGCCGTTATCAGAAAAGTGAGGTGGTAGAAGCCTATGAAGAGGCAGCTGGCTGTCAGTAAGGTCGCTTTTCTGAATCGTGAAGGAAGCGTATGGTATAGAATGAAAGTACATGCAAACAGTACGACGAAGTTCAGGGATATGAATGACATTTCCTAGTTGGTTTTGGTTAAAATGGCATGGCAGATGTCTCCCACGTTTTTGAGTTTTACAATATCTCTGAAGGTGAAGCGTACATTGAATTTCTTCTCTATCTTGTTTATCAGTTGCATGTTGGTCAGTGAATCCCATCCTTCCACATCCTGGGCGGTGGTCTCATTGTCAAGTACAATGTTCTCTCTTTTCAGTACCTCCCGAAAGATGAGGCTCATTTCATTCAAAATAGTCTGTGTATCCATTGTCAAGTTTAAATTAGTTCTTGTATTTTCTTTCTGTCTGTTTTGCTACTGGTGTTCAGCGGAAACTGTTCCAGGCAATGCATATGCTTGGGAATCATGTAGTAGGGAAGCCTGCTATACAGATATTCCTCCATCTGCTGTTTGTCGAGCTGTTTCTTCTCTACGACGAGATGTAGTTCGCACTGATTGCCGTTGTCGTATTTGGGAATGACGACTACACGGCATTCACCGTTGAAAAAGTTTTTTGCCACATGTTCAATCTCGCTCAGCTCGATGCGAAATCCTTGTATCTTTATCTGTGAGTCTTTTCGTCCGCAATAGATGATGTCACCGTCGGCATCCATCCGGCAGAGGTCTCCCGTCTTGTAGTATACTTTTCCATTGGCGGTCTCTACGAGGCATTCCCCGTTTTTTTCGGGAGCATTCCAGTATCCACCCATCACTTGATTGCCGCTAATCCATAGTTCGCCGGTTTCTCCGGTAGGCAGCGGGCGACCGTCGTTATCCATAATTAGGCATCGATGCCTTCGAAAGGCCTTCCGATAGCGGTCATGCCGTTGTGATGCTTGCAGGAGGTGACGGGTATCCGGTAGGCAGTGCAGTAGATGGTTCCCTCTGTCGGTCCGTATAGGTTTATGAAAGAGGCATTGGGGACACATTTTCTGAAAGCATCCAACAGCTCCGCGTCAGAAGCCTCGGCAGTAACCACTAGATATCTAAGTGCGGGGAGGTGTATCTCCGGAAAATAGGGACGTAGCAGCTGGAGCAGTGAAGGGGCCACGGCAGCGAAGGTCAGGTCGTATTTTTCCAGAGTTTCAATTACGTTGATGTATTTCACGCCTTCCGGAGAAACGGTGTATATGCAAGCACCCAGCGTCAGCGGATATAGAAAGGATACGATGGAAACGTCAAAAGTGAGTTCGAACATCTGCAGCATCCGGTCGTTCTCGTCCAGTTGCCAGCCGAGGCGGTGGTAGGCGGTATAGAAAGCATTCAGGTTACGGCGGGAGATGGGTACTCCTTTGGGTTCGCCCGTGCTTCCGGAGGTAAAGATGATGTAGGCATTTTCCTCTTCTGCCGTATGGAGGATGTCTTCTGCGGCATGGAACGTGGCGGAGTTCTCTGCCTGCTCTATTTCGGAGGTACATATCAGTTCCAGATTCCGGGTGTCGAGGTTCAAGACATGGATATTCTCGGTATGCAGCACGAGGCGAATGCCTGCCGAGTCGGCAATTCTGTCGTTCCTATGTTTGGGGTAGGAAGGATGCAGGATGACGTATGTCTTTCCGCAAATCAGTGCAGATAGTATGGATGCGTATGTTTCCAGTCTGTTTTCTGCGACGATGCCGATAATTTTGTCTTCTCTGTCCTTGAATAGGGAGGATATTTTCTGTACGCAAGTTGCCAGCTCTCCATAAGTGCAGGCCGTGTCTTCGATGACGAATGCCGGTCGGTCGGCATATTTGCCGAAGGCTTTCATGATGTCGCCAATCAAGTCATTTGGATACTTTTTCATTTAGTCCGTTATGTTATAGTTCAGTTTTTGCGGAAGCGATGTTTGTCCGTCGTTCATTAAAGACAGTGGTTTCCCGCAATCTCCCTACCGGGAAATCCTTAAGATTTCTAAAAAAGGAGGGATACTGTTCGGAATAAAAGAAACAGAGGGGGCAAATACATACTCACCACAGGATAACACGATTAACACTGCTAAAAGCTCTTTATTATCAGAACTCCTAAGGCAATCTGTGTTAATCCGTGTTATTCTGTGGTGAGTATGATATACTCTTCGGGCAAAATGGGTTTGCGAACAAAGTCCTTATTTTGCCCAGAACAGTTTGTGGTAGTAAGTGTCTTCGGCTGACACCTCTTTATAGTAGGGATTGTAGTTGACTTCCGTATTCGGGTATCTCCAGCGGTTCGGCACATTTGTGATGGTACCGGCCACTTCGGGGAAGGCCAGGCCGGACGGATAGCCGGTACGTCGGATATCACTCCATGCCTCACGACTGGCTAGGAAACCGAAATGCAGCCACTTTTGGGTAATGATAGCATCCAGCTTGTCTGCATATTCCGTGCTGTTCCATTTGGCAGCAGCGAAAGAGGCTGTTTCTTCGGCAGTGGGGGCATTATACCGGCGTGCGTTTTCACCCGTACTTACCGAGTCGTAATAGTAGTAAAGCGTGATGGACTGGCTGACAGCCTTTTTGAACTCTTCTTCCGCTTTTGCTTCATTCTTTGCCACTCCATACCCCATTTCATAGGATTCCGCTTTCAGGAAATGGATTTCGGGTGAGGCCATTATCAGCATGTCGAATTTATCGTTTTCCCAAAAGAAACCTTTCTGCGTGATTTGTGAGAAACCGGTGTTGCTGGTATTGACTTCGTCTTGTGCCTGCGAGTTGTAATATTCCGTCAGCTCATCTGCCACGGTAAGGTCTGTGCCCAGATAACGGTGTTCGTCCAATTGACCGGTGTTTTGGTTGGTAATCTTCACGGGATTGAAGTTGAGCAGGATGCGCGGGTCGTCTTCTCCTTTCACATAAACGCCGCTCAGTGGGTCATTGCTGGTCATATCATAGTTGCCATGGCCCAGCATGCGGTCGATGATGGCGCCCGAAGCAAGTCGGTTAGTTACCCAGTCACCCAGTCCGTGGCCTGCGGTGAAGTTCAGTTGCCCAGACTTCTGGTTGACAATGAGAATGTTGTTTTCTTGTTCCTCTATCAACGGATAGGCTGACGGATTTTCCAGGATTTCCTTGATGGCGGTACGGCCTTCCGCCTGCAAGTCTCCTTGCGCGGCTACGCGCATGGCAAGGCGCAGTCGCAAGGAGTTTGCATAGCGTTCCCATTTGTCCATGTCCCCGTTGTTGATAAAGTCTTGTGTATTGAAGTTCCTCGGTGTGGGGATGGAGCGGAACCGCGGAGCAATTTCTTTGAGCTCATCAAGAATGGTTTTATAAATATCCTCGGCCTTGTCATAATGAGCATACGATTTACCTACATCGTTGGTAAGCGGCAGCGTACAAGCTTCCGAGAAAGGCATATCCCCGAAAACGTCCACTGTGGCGGCAAAGAAATCGTACAACTGTACTTTGGCGGCAAGATAGAATGCCTCGTCCTGGCTTGTTCTGCCGCGCTTTCTTCCTCGTAGAGAGATTCCAGCTTGCGGAACTGGGCCAGTGCCGAATACACATTGTCCCACTGTCCGTCAATAGCGGGTATATAGCCGGGGGTATACATATCCGTAGTGTTGGAGTAGCCGAAGGTTTGTGCATACTTGCCCGTAAACTGTGAATCGAATCCGAAGAACCGGTTGTATTCGTAAACATCATAGTCCTTTACTTTTTGGAAGACTCCTACCATCAGATTACTGATGGTGACTTGGGTTACTTTGGAGGGGTCTTCGTATTTGCTGTCGAAGTCATAATCCGTACAGCCTGATGTTGTCAAGAGGAATGCTCCCAATGAAACAAGAGATAATATCTTTGTCTTTTTCATACTCTTTGTTGTTTTTTGGATGGTTGTTTTGTCAGAAACTTGCACGAAGTGAAACACCGAAACTGCGGGTAGCTGTGGTAGAACTTCCCACGGTAGCCTGGTTGGCCCAGGATGTTCCGACGGACGACTCCGCATCGTAGTTTTTCAGTGCTTTGTAGAAGTAGAAGAGATTACGTCCGAAGACCGACACACTCAGCCGGCCCAGTCCCAGTTTGGAGATCATCTTTTCGGGAAATTGGTAGCCGATGGTCAATTCACGCAGTTTGACATAAGAATTGTCGAATACCGAATGGCGGTATGTCAGCTGTTCGGCCTCCGTTCCCCAATTATAGGTGGTGTTGTAGTAATAGCCTGCCGGAATGATACGTGTGTTTCTTTCGCCAGTGGAGGCCACTACACCCGGAAGAATGATGCCGTCGTGGTAGATTATCTCTCCGTTGGGGCCGGCACCCGTGGAAGGGTCTACTTGTACCGGAATTCCGCTGGAATTGTTGTCGCCCGGATAGTAATAGGATAGTCCGCCGTGTTCCGTATCACGGTACTTCAGGGATTCGGGTGTCAGACCCACTGCGGTGGCATATTGGTTCATTTCGTTGATGACATCCCCTCCGATGCGGAAGTCGATACTGAAATCGAGGAATACATTCTTGTAGGAGAAAGAGTTGAATAGACCTCCTACGCCTGCCGGATTGATGTTGCCGACTTTCTGCAATTCAGTTTGGTTGAGGTAAAGACCTTTATCGGAAACGAGGTACTCACCGTTTTCGTTCACCTGGGGAACCTGTGCATAGATGTCACCCATTGGCTGGCCTTCCACAGCTTGTATTTTTATTCCGCTGCCTCCGGAGTTGAGTATTTCCAGATAGGGCACTCCATCGGCCAGTTTCACCACTTTGTTCTTATATACACCATAGTTGGCTGTCAGGTCCCAGCGGAAATCTCTGGTCAGTATGGGAGTGGCACTGATTGATATATCCCAGCCGCGGTTGGCTACCTCACCCACATTCATCAACACATTCTTTACGCCTGATGTGGAAGGTTGCGGCGTGGAGAGTATCTGGTCCTTTACACGGTTGTTGTAGTAGGATATATCTATACCCAACCGGTTGTTTAAAAACTTGCTTTCCAGACCTATCTCGTATTCGTATTTCTTTTCCGGACGGATATCTGCATTCCCCCATGAAGAGGGAATGGTGTTCCAGGTGAATCCGTTGTCCGAACCTTGCTCGTAGACGATATTGGCGGTATAGGTTTCAGGAGCATTTCCTACGATACCGTATGAGAGGCGCAGTTTTCCATAGTTCCACCATGACGGCATGTGGAAGGCTTGGGTGAAGAGAAAACTCAGATTAGCGGAAGGATAGAAAAAACTCTGGTCTTTTAGGGTAGACGATCGTTCCTGGCGTCCGGTCAGTTCAAGGAATAGATAGTTGTCCCATCCCAGGCTCAGTGTACCCATATATCCGGTTTTCAGTAGTTCCATACGTTGCAGGGTACTGCTTGGCGTGTAGCGGCTGGCATTGAGGTCGAACCAGTTTTCCGTGACAAGCCCGCCATTGGTGGAGACCCTCATATTGTTCATATTTTCGTAGCGTCCGGTCCAGCCTACGGTGGCGGCAATGTCGAAGCGGTTGATATTATAGTTGAAGTTCAACATAACATCTCCATAGACAATGTCGTAACGGCGGTTGATGGACTGGAAGCTACCGTTGGGGTCGTATAGGGAATTGGGTTGTTCGCTTTCATATTTCAGTGTTTGCTTCACATCTGTGATATCAGTTGAAACCTGGGCGCGCAGACTCAGCCAGTTGGTTATCTGCCAGGTGGGGCGAATCATACCGATGAGCCGGTTCTCTGTCTCGTCGCTATGGTGATGGTACATATTCCACAGCATGTTGTTCACTCCGGTGGCGTAACTGGGGTCGTAGGCCCATGATTCCTCAGGAGTCAGCGTGGCGTTTCCTCCGACAAAGGTATTACGGTATCCCAGACTGGTGACGTAACTTTGTTTCAGATAGGGAATGTCCAGGAAGGTGGAGAACATGTTGCCGAAACCGCTGTATAGGTTGAGCGAGGTTTGCGGGCGGTCTTCTACATTCTGTACGATGTAGTTAAGGGAGTATTCCAGTTTCAGCGGTTTCGCCAGTTGATACGAACCGGTCAGCTTGAAGTTGTGTTTGGTGAAGCTTCCGGTCAGGGCATTGGGAATCTCGTCCATGAATGTGTAGGAGAAGCGGTTGCTGGTGGTTTCCGTCCCTTGTGAGATGGCGAGATTGTAAGTCTGGGTCCAGCCGGTGCGAAACAACTCTTTCCACGGGTTGTCGGTCAGTGCCTGGTAGGGGCGCATCTTCCCGTCCCAGTAAAGTACCTCGCTGCCGTCGTATTTCGGGCCGAAGGACAAGGTGGTGGAACGGAGGCTTTTGTAGCTTTGTCCGTTTAGGGTTCTCTGATAGAAGCCTCCCGTCTGTTTCTCATAATCGCTGTATGCGGTGTTGTAGGTTCCCGGCCCGTATACGGTCTGTACTTTTGGTAGATAAGCCGGTAAGTTTGCCATGACTTGGGCATTGAAGTCCACCGTCAGCTTGCCGCTTTTGGCGCGCTTGCTAGTGATGACTACCGCACCGTTTGCAGCCTCCGAGCCGTAGAGAGCTGTGGCGGAAGCTCCTTTCAGAATACTGAGGCTCTCGATGTCCTCTGGGTTGATGTCTACCAGACCATTGGAACGGATTTGTCCGTCGTTGCCAAATTCGGCGAAGTCCGTGCTTTTACCCGTGCCGCCGTTGCGGATGGGTACACCGTCCAGAATGATGAGTGGCTGGTTATTTCCAGTGATGGAAGTCAGTCCGCGTACGTTGATGGAGACAGCTCCGGCAGAACCGCCTTGTGTCTGTGTGATGCGGACTCCCGGTGCTTTACCGTACATGGCAGAGGCAAAGTTGGGTGCTCCTGCCTTTACCAATTCGTCTGCACTGATGGTACTGATGGCATAGCCGACACGTTTCGTGTCTTTTTTGATACCCATTGCCGTTACTACGACTTCTTTCAGTTGCTGGGTATCTTCGCTGAGTGTAATCTTCAGGTCGCCTTGCTTTTTTCGTTTTGCCAGGTTTATCTCCCGAGTAGCATAGCCCATGTAAGCGATAGAGAGTGTTGCATCTGCAGGAACGGTCAGTGTGAAGTTGCCGTCCACATCGGTAATGACGCCGTTGTTGGTGCCTTTCTGTATGACGCTGGCACCGATAAGCGGTTCTCCCGTTACATCTCTTACAATGCCTGTAATGGTTCGGTTCTCTTGTGCAAAGGCTGTTCCGGTGAAAAGAAATGTTAATAACCAACTTGCAATAATCAAACTTTTTTGGAAGTGCGACGCTGAATGTGGAATGTCACACCGTTTTCTCATCCTGATTTTCATACTACTGAAAAATAATTGATTTATCTTATTATAAATGTTACGTCCTTTCGGCAGATATTTTAGCAAGAGGTATGCCAAACGAAAGGCAGACTATCCTTTTAAGGATGAATAATGTTGATAATCAATTGCTTATTTTCTATCGGGAAAAAGGGAAGTTCGGGTGTTTGTGGTGTGGAGATGTGGAAAAAATCCACAGTAGGTATTCCACAATTTCCCTCTCTTCCTTGAAGTCTTGTTGTCGACCCTTATTGGTAGCCTTGTTCATCGGAGGTATGCTCTATCACTACAATAAAATCTGGTGCAGTTGCAGTGGTTGCATTTTTTTTCAGGGTGGGAGTGTTTTTGACCTTTATCCGGGAAGGATTACTCGAACGAAAGAGCTATCAGCCTGCGGTTTGTGAGATTGATATTAAGCCAGTATAAATCAGAGAATTACTTTCAAAATGTGACTACTATGGTTACTGTGGCAAATATAGTTATTCTTGATGGAAGAACTGCATGTTTGGCGTAATAAGTATCTATGTTTGGGAGAGAAAGGATAGGGAGGTACTCTTACTTTTAGGAAATTAATATCATGTTTGCACCTTATTTGTTTCGTGCAAACATGATATTAATAAATCTTAGTGGTTTATTTTACTTCCCACGTATCATTCGTCATCAATAACTCCTCGAAGTTGTGATACTTCTTCTTGGCAGACACCTCTTCGATTTGTTCATGAACAGCATCGTCGTAAGTAGGAGCTTCCACATCGCGGATAACACCGAGTGCAATCGGGAAGTCGGGACCTTCCATCAGGGCAAGCTTCAGTTGCAGGGTGTTGTCCATGCAGTGGGCATCGTGGATGAGGATATCCTTCTCTGTAATGCCGTTCTCACCGAGTTTCACGACTTTTAGACCAAAGCCTTCCTGCATCAGTCCGTATTCGTTGTTCTCGCCGAAGAGCATCGGTTCGCCGTGTTTCAAGTAGATGGCATTCTTGGCGCGGTCTTCCTTTTTGGCTACGGAGTCATGCGTACCGTTATTGAAGATAACGCAGTTTTGCAGAATCTCGCAAACGGAAGCCCCTTTGTGAGCCATGGCTGCCTTCAATATTTCCACTGTCCCCGGAGCATCGGTAGCTACCGCGCGGGCAAAGAAACGGCCGCGGGCACCGAAGCAAAGCTCTGCCGGGTGGAATGGATCTTCTACCGTACCATAGGGAGACGACTTGCTGACGAAACCACGTGGAGAGGTCGGAGAATATTGACCTTTGGTCAGACCGTAGATGCGGTTGTTCAGCAGAATCATGTTCAGGTCGATGTTACGGCGTACGGCGTGGATGAAGTGATTACCGCCGATGGCCAGACCGTCACCGTCGCCGGAGATTTGCCATACCGTCAGGTTGGGATTGGCAACCTTGGCACCTGTAGAGATGGCAGCAGCACGTCCGTGGATGGTCTGCATCGCATACGTATTCATGTAATAGGGCAGACGGCTGGAGCAGCCGATACCTGAGATGACGCATTCTCCAAGGAGCTTTGCCGATTTCTGCCATTGCTTTGTGCAGTGAAGCCAGAAAGAAGTGGTCACCACAACCCGGACACCAACGGGGTTGTCCTTTTTTATAGTCTTTTGCTGTATATTCGCACATAATCTTTTTTAATTGATAGTTGATAATTGATAGTTGATAATTGGTGGCTGGTCATTGATAATCCGCATATTACGCATGGTTATTATCAATTGTCAACTGTCAATTATCAATTAATTTATTGAACGCTGCGACCAGCTCGGCAACGACGAACGGTTGTCCTTTGACTTCGTTGAACTGGTACGGGGTGAAGTTGTCTATCTTCATACGTAGATAACCTGCAAATTGTCCGAGATTCTGTTCGGCAACTACCACCTTCTTGTACTTCTTCAGAACGGTTTCCGTGTTCTTGGGGAGCGGATTCAGATAAGTGAAGTGGGCGAGGGCAACCTTCTTGCCTGCCTTGTTCATCTCTTCCATGGCCGAATACAAGTGGCCGTATGTACCGCCGAAACCGACAATCAGCAAATCGGCATCGTCTGCACAGCCTTGCACTTCTACATCAGGTACGGGGATTTTGGCAACCTTCTCGGCACGCAGGTGGCACATCAAGTCATGGTTTTCGGGATCGGTGGAGATGGCACCGGTATTGCTGTCTTTCTCCAGACCGCCGAGGATGTGCATATAGCCTTCTTGTCCGGGGATGGCCCAATAGCGGACACCTGTTTCGGGATTGCGTTTGTACGGAGTATAGTTGTCCTTCATTTCGGAAGTCACGTAGGGAGGGGTGATGGCGGGATAGTCTGCCAGTTTGGGCAGCTTCCAGGCGCCGGAGCCATTGGCAACAAAGCCGTCGGTCAGCAATACGACCGGGGTCATGTGCTCCAGTGCAATTTTGCTTGCCATGTAGGCTGCGTCGAAACAGCTTGTGGGTGAAGAGGCGGCGATGACGGGCATTGGGCTTTCACCGTTGCGGCCGAACAATGCCTGCAACAAGTCTGTCTGCTCTGACTTGGTGGGCAGACCGGTAGAAGGACCGCCACGTTGCACGTCGAGCACAACCAGCGGAAGTTCTGTAATGACTGCCAGGTTCATAGCTTCCGATTTCAGGCAGACACCGGGACCGGAAGTGGAGGTCACAGCCAGCGCACCTGCAAAAGCGGCGCCGATAGAAGTGGCGCAACCGGAAATCTCGTCTTCGCATTGCACGGTCATCACGCCCAGAGACTTGTGCTTGGAGAGTTCGTGCAGTACATCGGTTGCCGGAGTAATGGGATAGGAGCCGAGGAACAGCTTCAAGCCAGCCTTTTCAGCTGCGGCGATGAAACCGTAAGCAGTTGCTTTGTTCCCCGTGATATCCATGTATCTGCCGGGAACGGTAGTCTTACTTTCAATCTTATATGTATGGGCTACGGAAGCATGGGTGTTGTGTCCGTAGTCATATCCTGCATGGATGACCTTGATATTTGCTCCGGCAATTTCGGGCTTTTTGGCGAATTTCTCGCGGATGAAATCTTCGGCTATTTTCAGATCGCGGTTGAACAGCCAGCATACCAGGCCTACTGCAAACATATTGCGGCATTTCAGCATGGACTTGTTGTCCATTCCGGTGTCGGCAAGGCAGTCTTTCACCATCTTCGAGATGGGGGCGGCGATGACATCCTGCTTAATACCCATTTCCTCTATCGGATTATCGGTCTTGAAAGCGGCCTTTTCCAAGTCTGACTTCTGGAAAGCATCTGTATCGATGATGATACAAGCAGTGGATTTAGCAAACTTATATTGGGTTTTCAGTGCGGCGGCGTTCATCGCTACCAATACGTCGCATTTGTCACCTGGGGTATAGACTTTCTCTGCACCGATATGTACCTGAAAACCGGAAACACCGGTGAGTGAGCCTTGCGGGGCGCGGATATCTGCCGGATAGTCGGGGAATGTACTGATATCATTGCCCACGGTAGCCGAAACTGTTGAAAAGATGTTGCCGGCGAGCTGCATACCATCGCCGGAGTCTCCGGAGAAGCGGACTACCACTGCTCCAGTTCTTTGACCATCATGTCGTTTGCCATAACTTACGAATTACTATAGATTATTTGAGGATTACTATTCCGTTTACATAGGCAGCAAATTTCGGAAAGTTAATCGGATTAACAAAACTTTTTTCGGAAAATCGGCAGAATACATTATCTTTGCATCCGTAATCAGCTTGCGTCGTGTAAAAATAGTGTAGAAGTTCTATAAATATTCTACATATTCCGCTGATTATCAGTTGAGGCTCTGTAGTTCAACGGATAGAACAAGAATTTCCTAAACGTATGTTCTTCCAAACAAGGGCAAAGGTAGTAAAATTTAGATTTATAGTAAATAAGAAAAGGAAGTTATAACGATAACTATTACATAAGGCTCTGTAGTTCAACGGATAGAACAAGAATTTCCTAAATTTTAGATAGGGGTTCGATTCCCCTCGGAGCTACTTTTCAAGTCCATTCCATTACGGGGTGGACTTCTTTTTTACAGCATTTACAGCAAAAAAGAGGTATATTTGCGGACAAAAGTTCTACTATAGTTCTACAAAGATTATGGCTACATTCAAAGCAGAGGTGTACGCTCACCAAAAGAGGGCTGACGGCACATATAATATAAAGATAAGGGTTATACACCAAAAGAGGAAAAAGTACATCCCGACCACTTACTACGTGACAAAGGATGATTTGACACGCACGACTTTCAAGCTGAAAAACCAAAAGTACATAGATGCCACCGATGATATGATAAAGAAATACCGTTCCATTTGTGACCGCATGGGGGAACGGCTTAAATCCATGACCGTTGAGCAGGTGGTAGATGCAATCACTAACGACAATGGGGAACACTTCGATTTGGATATAGTGGCTTATGCCCGTCAATACATATTGCACTTAAAGGAAACCGGGCATACAGGCAATGCGCTTTCTTACCAAGTAGCCATTAATAACCTTGTACGCTTTGTTGGCAGGGATAGCGTGAGCATAAAAGAAATCACGGTTAAGTTTATCAATGATTGGATAAAGTGGATAAAGGAGAATCCGGCACGTTCCAACCCCGAAGCCAATCACGGAGAAAGGCACAGAGCCTATATATATCCCAGCTAAGAGCCATACACAACCGGGCAAAGAAAGAGTTTAACGATGAGGATGCCGGGCTGATACGCATTCCCTATTCTCCTTTTAAGAGGGTGGAAATTCCCAAAGTTCCAGTTACAAGGAAAAGGGCTATTTCTACGGATTTACTTCGTAAATTTTCGGAGTTGCCTTATTCTTTGATTATGCAACCGGGGACAAACAGGTACAATCTCGCAAAGGATGTCTTTCTTTTGAGCTTCTGCCTAATTGGAATGAATGCGGTAGATTTGTACACTTGTACGGATTTGAAGAAAGGACGGATTATATACCAACGGACAAAAACCAAGAATCGGAGAGCCGACAAAGCGGAAATGTCTGTGAGGATAGAGCCGGAGCTAAAAGCCTTATGAAAAAATATAAAGACCAGACCGGGCAAAGGGTCTTTAATTTCTACAAGTTGTATTCAAGCGTGGATAGCTTTACGGCTGCAATTAACAAGGGCTTGAAAAAGATTGGTGATGATTTGGGGATAGATGATTTGGAATTTTACGCAGCACGCCATACATGGGCAACCATTGCAAGCAATGAAGCCGGAGTAGATAAGTACACCGTTCACACAGCCCTTAACCACGTGGACGAAAATATGAGGGTGACGGATATTTATATTGCGAAATCATGGGACAGCATAGATGCTGCCAATCGTAAGGTATTGGATTATGTCAAGCTATCTTTGGATGATGTAACAGAAAAGAAGTATATACCCAAAAATAAGCGTGTTTTGCCTAAGCAATTTGTAAGCCGTTATAGTTCAGCAATTTACAAGCCTATTTTTGCTTAGCAATTTTAATAGGTGTTTATCTATCCTCTAAATCTGTATTGTCTTTGATAATCAGATAGTTACAAATTTTGCCTAAGCAAATTGCCTAAGCAAAATGATTTTGCCTAAGCAAAATTATAATACACTGATAGTCAGTAAAATAGTTGTTTTTAAGCCTAAAAATAGCGTTTTGCCTAAGCAAAATTTGCAAATAATTGAAATACAGAGTATTACAAGCGTTATTTTGCCTAAGCAAAAATATAGCCTTTTTGCGTTTGCCTAAGCAAAATTTGTAAGCCGTTATAGTTCAGTAATTTACAAGCCTATTTTTGCTTAGGCAAATTTTAATAGGTGTTTATCTATCCTCTAAATCTGTATTGTCTTTGATAATCAGATAGTTACAAATTTTGCCTAAGC
>ENA-OQCX01000020-OQCX01000020.1-human-gut-metagenome-genome-assembly--contig:-NODE-20-length-70487-cov-2.476336_pt1 | contig 70487 bp, 81 predicted proteins | sample MGYA00242762_ERZ504587 | MGnify/ENA primary metagenome ERZ504587 (study PRJEB26092, sample SAMD00036337) | human gut metagenome | host: Homo sapiens | study: EMG produced TPA metagenomics assembly of...
CCGCCAACCTCACATACGAGGAACGCCTGCAACTGCTGGGATTCCTTGCCAACATAGCCCGGAGCGACAACAACGTCTGCCGCGAAGAGATAGAAGCGCTGAAAGAAGTGGCAACCTATATGGGACTGTCCGAAAAAGAAGTGGAATCCATGCTCAACCTGGGCGGCAACTCCCTGGAAGCTGCCTACAAAGTTCTGGAAATTCTTCCTACAGCCACCGATGAGGAGGTGCGTGCCGCCTATCGCAAACTGGTACTGAAGCACCACCCGACCGGTAGCCACACTGGGAGAAGACATCAAACGCGCCGCCGAAGAGAAACTCCAGGACATCAACAATGCCAAAGAGATAATCTACAAAGCAAGAGGTATCAAATAGCCGCGAAAGACTGTCTCACCGAAAAAGGCTTCAATCCCCCCAAGAATATTAATAGAACCCTATCCGATATGAAGAAAATTTTTGCTTATCTCACACTGGGTTTCACTACCCTCACCACCTATGCCGCAACTCCTCTCTGGATGCGCGACATACAGATTTCACCCGACGGTACGGAAATCGTTTTCTGTTACAAGGGAGACATCTACAAAGTTTCCGCAAAAGGCGGTACGGCCACGCAGCTCACCACGCAGGAGTCTTACGAATCGTCTCCCGTATGGTCGCCGGACGCAACAGAATAGCGTTTGCCAGCGACAGGCAAGGAAACTTCGACGTCTTCGTAATGCCGTCCGATGGCGGTGCGGCACAACGCCTGACCACCAACTCGGCAGGAGAAATCCCTTCCGCATTCACGCCCGACGGCAAGTATATCCTTTTCTCCGCCGCCATACAGGACCCGGCCGGAAGTGCGCTCTTCCCCAGTTCTGCCATGACCGAGCTTTATAAAGTCCCCGCAACCGGCGGACGCACCGAACAGGTATTGGGTACTCCCGCCGAAGCCCTCTGCTTCGACAAAACAGGCGACATGTTTTTCTACCAAGACCAAAAAGGATTTGAAGACCAGTGGCGGAAGCACCACACCTCTTCCATTACACGCGACATATGGATGTACGACTGCCGTACAGAGAAGCACACCAACCTCACCCGCCACGCGGGCGAAGACCGCAACCCCGTCCTCTCGCCGGACGGACAGACCTTGTACTTCCTGAGCGAACGCAACGGCGGTTCGTTCAATGTGTACTCCCTGCAACCGGTACACCCCGAAGCGGTAAAAGCGGTAAGCAGTTTCAAGACCCATCCCGTGCGCTTCCTCTCCATAAGCGGCAACGGAACATTGTGCTATGGTTACGACGGTGAAATATATACCCAGCAGGATGGCGCCGCCCCGCAAAAAGTACAAATAGAGATTATCCGCGACGACCGGCCCGATACAGCCCGCCTGACCTTTACCAACGGAGCCACCTCTGCAACCGTTTCGCCGGACGGCAAGCAAGTGGCATTCATCGCCCGTGGCGAAGTGTTCGTCACTTCGGCAGACTATGCCACAACCAAACAGATAACCCACACCCCTGCCGGTGAAAGCGGCCTGTCTTTCGCACCCGACAACCGCACGCTGGCTTATGCCAGTGAGCGCAACGGCAACTGGCAGTTGTATCTTGCCAAAATAGTCCGCAAGGAAGACCCCAACTTCCCGAACGCCACCATTGTAAAAGAAGAGGCATTGTTGCCGTCAGCCACCGTTGAGCGTGCTTTCCCGCAATTCTCGCCCGACGGTAAAGAGCTGGCATTCATAGAAGACCGTACCCGCCTCATGGTGGTGAACCTTGATACGAAGAAAGTGCGCCAGATTACCGATGGCTCCACCTGGTACAGCACAGACGGCGGGTTCGACTATGCCTGGTCGCCGGACGGAAAATGGTTCACCCTCGAATTCATCGGCAACAGGCACGACCCGTATTCCGATATAGGTCTTGTCAGCGCACAAGGCAACAGCCCCATCATCAACCTGACCAACAGCGGCTACATGAGCGGTTCGCCCCGTTTTGCCCTCGACGGCAATGCCATTCTCTTCAAGACGGAGCGTTACGGCATGCGCGCTCATGCCTCATGGGGTTCGCAGGACGATGCCATGCTCGTTTTCCTCAATCAGGACGCCTACGACAAATACTGCCTGAGCAAGGAAGACTACGAACTGCGCAAGGAGCTGGAAGCCGAACAGAAAAAAGCGCAAAGCAAGGACACTGCCAAAGGTAAGAAAGGCAGCAAGAAAGATGCAGGAAAAGAAAAAGCCGCGGACGATGACAAGGCTCAGGTAAAGGACATCACCGTAGAACTGAAAAACATGGAAGACCGCATGGTACGCCTCACCCCGAATTCCTCGGACATGGGCAGCGTCATCATCTCCAAAGACGGTGAGACCCTTTATTACTTTGCGCCTTTGAAGGCGGTTACGACCTTTGGAAAATGGATCTCCGCAAGAAAGACACCCGGCTGCTTCACAAAATGGATGCCGGCTGGGCTTCCATGGAAATGGACAAAGACGGCAAGAACCTTTTCCTGCTGGGCGGCAAAACCATGCAGAAGATGAATATGGCATCCGATGAGCTGAAGCCTGTCACTTACCAAGCACAAGCCAAAATGGATTTGGCGACGGAACGCGAATATATGTTCAACCACGTGTACAAACAGCAGAAGAAGCGTTTCTACAACACCGATATGCACGGTGTAGACTGGGATGCCATGAGCGCCGCCTACCGCAAGTTCCTGCCTCACATAGACAATAACTACGACTTTGCCGAACTGTTGAGCGAATGGCTGGGCGAGCTGAACGTATCGCACACCGGCGGCCGTTACTACGCTTCCGGACAAAGCGAACCGACTGCAGCCTGGGACTGCTTTTCGACTGGAATTACCGGGACAAAGGGATGCGCATTGCCGAAGTCATAGAGAAAGGTCCGTTCGATAACGCCTCAACCAAAGCAAAGGCAGGCATCATCATTGAAAAGATTGACGGCACAGAGATTACCCCTGAAATGGATTACTACACACTATTGAATGATAAAGCCAAAAAGAAAAGCCTCGTCTCACTCTACAACCGCAAACCAAAGAACGCTGGGAAGCAGGTGGTAATTCCGATAAGCGGCAGCGCGCTGAATACCCTGCTCTATACCCGCTGGGTGAAACAACGTGCGGCAGATGTGGACAGATGGTCCGGCGGACGGCTGGGATATGTTCATATCGAATCGATGGGCGATGACAGTTTCCGTTCCGTCTACTCGGACATTTTGGGTAAATACAACAACCGCGAGGGCATCGTCATCGACACCCGCTTCAATGGCGGCGGACGCCTGCACGAGGACATCGAAATTCTATTCAGCGGCCAGAAATACTTCACGCAAGTGGTTCGCGGCCGCGAAGCCTGCGACATGCCCAGCCGCCGCTGGAACAAGCCTTCCATTATGGTGACCTGCGAAGCCAACTATTCCAATGCACACGGCACACCGTGGTGTACCGCCACCGGAATATCGGCAAACTGGTGGGTATGCCCGTTCCGGGAACCATGACAAGCGTATCCTGGGAGCGTCTGCAAGACCCGTCGCTCGTATTCGGCATCCCCGTGGTGGGTTACCGCCTGCCCGACGGCAGCTACCTGGAGAACAGCCAACTGGAACCGGACATCAAAGTGGCCAACTCGCCCGAAACCATTGTAAAGGGTGAAGATACCCAACTGAAAGTTGCCGTAGAAGAACTGCTGAAAGAGCTGGATAAATGATGATTTCTTTTAGGCACGGATTACACGGATTTCACGGAAAAAGAACAAAAGAAAATCTGTATTTTCCGTGTAATCCGTGCCTAAAAAGAAACAAATAGCAAGCGAATGTTAGTTTTGACACACCCTCTTTTTTGTATAACAATATGTCGGGGCTTCCGGCAGCTCCTTTTCAATCGCCCATATCATTCAGATGTATCTCCAATGCCTTCACCGAGATATAAATCTCATACACCGAAATTGCCAGCGAGATAATCAGCAGCACCAATGCCAGGCCGAAGATATAGACCGATACCAGATGAAGCCGGATATAGATAAAGAACATGCTGACCACACACAGCAGCAGGCTTGCTATGCCGGTTACCTGCATAGCCCGCGTCAGGTAAAGCCGTTGCCGCAGATTGGCAATCTGTGCGGCCGTCACCGATGAATGACTCTTCTGATGTTGCTCTTTCAAAGCACGTACAAGACCGGCATAGGACAGAAAACGGTTGGTATATGCCAACATTATCAAAGATATTGCCGAAAACAGCAAAGCGGGGGTAGTTAAATCAATTTCCATAAAACGTTTTTCTTCATTCTTTTAAAACCTGCAAAGGTAAGCAATAAAACCGAAAAGGAAAATAGCCTTCCCTATCTAACTTTTTTCCATTACCTTTGTTCCCAAGAAAAGACCTAATTCATCAAAGCCTATGTTCACAGACTTGCTCAATTCCTCTTATTTCGCCCTGTTCCTCATCGTAGCCCTCGGCTTCATGTTGGGAAGGATTAAAATCAAAGGATTGTCACTCGACGTATCCGCCGTTATTTTCATCGCCCTGCTATTCGGGCATTTCGGCGTCATCATCCCCAAGGAGCTGGGTAACTTCGGACTCGTACTGTTCATCTTCACCATCGGCATACAGGCGGGACCCGGCTTCTTCGACTCCTTCCGGAGCAAAGGGAAGACCTCATCATCATCACCCTGCTCATTATCTGCTCCGCCGCCCTCACGGCAACGGGGCTGAAATATGCCTTCGACATCGACACGCCGAGCGTGGTGGGACTCATAGCCGGAGCGCTTACCAGTACGCCGGGACTTGCCGTTGCCATTGACAGCACCCACTCGCCGCTGGCATCCATTGCCTACGGTATCGCCTATCCGTTCGGAGTAATCGGCGTTATCCTGTTCGTGAAACTGCTGCCCCGCATCATGCACATCGACCTCGACCGGGAAGCCCGCCGCCTGGAGAAAGAGCGCCGCGGACAGTTTCCCGAATTGCTCACCTGCATCTACCGTGTCACGAACCCCGTAGTTTTCGGACGCAGCCTGATGCAAATCAATGCCCGTGCCATAACCGGTGCCGTAATCTCCCGCCACAAGCACGGCGAGCAAATCTCCATCCCCACCGCACACACCGTGCTCCGTGAAAACGACTACATACAGGCAGTGGGCAGTGACGAAGCCCTGAACCAGCTTGCCACCCTGGTGGGCGAACGCGAGGAAGGGGAACTCCCGCTCAGCCACACCCAAGAGATAGAATCCCTGCTGCTGACCAAAAAGGATATGATAAACAAGCAACTGGGCGACCTGAACCTGATGAAGAACTTCGGCTGTACCGTAACGCGTGTCCGCCGAAGCGGAATAGACCTTGCCCCCTCGCCCGACCTCGCGCTGAAATTCGGCGACAAGCTGACGGTGGTAGGCGAAAAGGAAGGACTGAAAGGACTGGCGCGCCTCTTGGGCAATAACGCCAAAAAACTGTCCGATACCGATTTCTTCCCGATTGCAATGGGTATTGTGCTCGGAGTGCTGTTCGGCAAACTGAATATATCCTTTCCCGGCGGTTTGTCGTTCTCACCGGGACTGACGGGCGGTATCCTGATAGTGGCCCTGTTCCTCAGCGCAATAGGCAAGACAGGTCCTGTCATCTGGTCGATGTCGGGCCCTGCCAACCAACTGCTGCGACAGTTGGGACTGCTGCTGTTCCTCGCCGAAGTAGGTACGTCGGCAGGAAAGAACCTGGTTGCCACCTTTCAGGAAAGCGGCTGGCTGCTGTTCGGAGTAGGTGCAGCCATTACCCTGGTTCCCATGCTGATAGCCGTGATTGTAGGCAGGATGGTGTTTAAAATCAGTATTCTCGACCTCTTGGGAACCATTACCGGCGGCATGACAAGTACCCCCGGTCTGGCGGCCGCCGATTCCATGACCGACAGTAATATTCCGAGCGTGGCATACGCAACGGTCTACCCCATTGCAATGGTATTCCTCATACTGTCCATTCAAATCATAGCTACAATGATTTAAGACAATGAAAGCACTGGATAAAGAAACAGCTATTGCCCGGATGAATACGTTCGGGCGCAACGGTACGCCCTTCCTGTTTGTTATCGACTACATGCAGGAACATTCGTACGTAGAACCTCTCGACGGGATAGATACGTCCGTATGCCTCTACCAGTCAGAGGAACAGGCAATGCACCTGATGCCGATGCCCGGTATGCCGGAACGATAGACTGGGAATTCACGCCGCCCGCTCCCGCCGACTATCGCCGTTCTTTCGATACCGTGAGGCGCAACCTGCTGGGCGGCAACAGCTACCTGACCAATCTGACATGCAAAGTGCCGCTCCGCACCAACCTGACGCTGAAAGATGTGTTCCTGCATTCACACGCCCTGTACAAGCTCTGGCTGAAAGACCGGTTCGTCTGCTTCTCGCCCGAAATCTTCGTCCGCATGGAAGAGGGCAGGATAAAATCCTTCCCGATGAAAGGCACGATTGACGCCACCCTGCCCCATGCCGAATCAATCTTGCTGGACGATGCCAAAGAAGCTGCCGAACATGCCACGATTGTAGACTTGATACGCAACGACCTCAGCATGGTTTCCGAACATGTCACCGTAGCGTCCTACCGCTACATAGACCGCCTGCAGACCAACAAAGGGCCTATCCTGCAGACAAGCTCCGAAATATGCGGCATGCTGCCCGGCGATTACACAAAGCGTCTCGGCGATATTCTGTTCAGCCTGCTGCCCGCCGGCTCCATTACCGGCGCTCCCAAACCGCGTACCATGCAAATCATTGCCGAAGCGGAAGGCTACGAACGGGGATTCTATACCGGAGTCATGGGCTGCTACGCCGACGGACGGCTGGACAGCGCCGTCATGATACGCTTCATCGAGCAGGAAAACGGACAGCTCTATTTCAAAGCCGGCGGCGGCATCACCGCCCAAAGCCGTTGGGAAAGCGAATACAACGAAGTAATACAGAAAATATATGTGCCGATTTATTGAAACCATACGGGTGGATTGCGGAGAAGTGCGCAACACGGCTTACCATGAACAGAGAATGAACGATACCCGTACGCACTTCTGGCCTGAAAGCCCCGCTCTGCAACTGGCCGGCTACCTGCCCGCCATTCCCGGAAGCGGCGTACACAAGTTGCGTATAGTGTACGGGCAAAACGGCATCGAGGAAGTGACCTGTACCCCTTATACCTGCGCCCCGTCCGCTCACTGGCACTGATACAGGCCGACGACATCGACTACGCCTGCAAAAGCACCGACCGCAGTGCGCTCAACCGGTTGTTTGCCCGGCGCGGCGCGTATGATGATATTCTGATTGTACGCCGGCATCTGCTCACCGACACCAGCATCGCCAACATCGCCCTCTTTGACGGCAGCCATTGGCATACTCCGCAACATCCTCTGCTGAAAGGGACCAAACGTGCCGAACTGCTGGACAAAGGTATTCTTACGGAAAAGGACATACGCATGGAAGAACTTCCGGCTTATTCCACCGTCCGCCTGTTCAATGCATGATAGACTGGGGCGAAGTGGAACTGCCCGCCGATTGCCTGCATCCGGTATTCTGAAAAGCACGAATGTGGAGCCAACAGTTTCCATTTCCCAAAGATTTGTCTTACTTTTGCAAGCGGAGTATAAAGTCATCCGCTACCGTAACTTAACAAATACAACTATGCGTTATACCGTTTCCGCTCCCGATGTACCGATGCATGCCGCTATCCGGCTGCCGGCATCCAAAAGTATCAGTAACCGTGCGCTTATCCTGCACGCCCTTGCCCATGGCAGGCAGGCACTCTGCAATCTGAGCGATTGCGACGATACCCGCGTCATGGTGCGTGCGCTGCAAGGCAATCCCGAACATATAGACATCATGGCAGCAGGGACGGCCATGCGTTTTCTCACCGCCTACCTCAGCGTAACGCCCGGTGTCCGTATCATTACCGGAACGCAACGTATGCAGCAGCGGCCCATCCGTATTCTGGCAGACGCCCTGCGCCAGCTCGGTGCAAACATCGAGTACGCAGGCAATGAGGGCTTCCCGCCCCTGCGCATCACCGGTTCGGAATTGCAAGGCTGTGAAATATCACTTGCCGGAAACGTGAGTTCACAATATATATCCGCCCTGCTGATGATAGGAGCTGTTCTTCCCCAAGGGTTGCATCTGCATCTTACGGGCTGTATCATTTCCCGTCCTTACATCGACCTAACCTCAAGCTCATACGGGACTTCGGCGGACATGCCGAATGGAGTTCCGAAAACAGTATCACTGTATATCCCGGCGGTTACCGGGATGTTCCGTTCACTGTAGAGAGCGACTGGAGCGCGGCATCCTACTGGTATCAGATATTGGCGTTGAGGGGGAATGAAAAACGGAAAACGGGGAGTGGAGAGTCACCGAAAGGGAATGAAGAGGAAACGGTAGAGCTGCTCGGACTGTTCCCCCACAGTTATCAGGGTGACAGCCGCGGTGCGGAGATTTTCTCCCGCCTGGGCGTACACACCGAATACACGGACAAGGGGGTGCGGCTCACACTTGCGGGGACGCCCGTTGACCGCCTTGAAGAAGATATGGTAGATATTCCCGACCTTGCGCAGACCTTTGTCGTCACTTGCTGCCTGATGAATATCCCTTTCCGCTTTACCGGCCTACAAAGCCTCAAAATCAAGGAGACCGACCGCATCACCGCCCTTATCGCCGAACTGCGCAAATTAGGCTATGCGGTACGTTCCGAGCAGGACAGCATCCTGCTGTGGGAGGGTGAACGCTGCCCTGCCGAAAGCGCTCCCGTTATCACCACCTACGAAGATCACCGCATGGCAATGGCATTTGCCCCCGCCTGCATCGCACTGCCGCAGATAAGGATTGACGAGCCCCAGGTAGTATCCAAATCCTATCCGGGCTATTGGGAAGATTTGAAGCAAGCAGGCTTTACCATCTGTCATTAACATCGCCCGACGCACCGCTGCGGACAGCCTGATTGCATGACAACCGAAAAGCATTCCGGCACACTTTCTTTTTGCCTGTTCAAAAGCGGCAGATACGAAAACAATGTGTATCTTTGTCCGTTCTATTGTATAAGGACATTTTTTTCAAGGAAAGAGAACGTATGTGGATACTGATTATTAGCCTGATTGCCCTTGCCGTCGTAGCTGCCATAGCCGGAACCGTACGCAACCGCAGACTCCAGAAGAAAATTGACAATGGCGAACTGGACGCTATGCCCGAAGTACAGGAAGTGGATGCGGAATGTTGCGGACAGCACGAGGTATGCGAAAAAGAGAGCCTGCTCGCCGCCGTCAGCAAGAAGATAGAATACTATGACGACGAGGAGCTGGACAAATACATCGGAACCGCTCCCGACGAGTATACGCCCGAACAGGAAGATGAGTTCCGTGACGTGTTCTACACCATGCAGTCGGAAGACGTGGCAGGGTGGGTGCGCAGCCTGCAACTGCGCGGCATTGCACTGCCCGACAATATAAAAGACGAAGTATTCCTGATTGTAGGAGAAAGAAGAAATAATCACTAACCCCCGCCGCATGGAACTTTTACAATATACATTCTTTCAACATGCCCTTATCGGCAGTCTGCTGGCAAGCATTGTCTGCGGAATTATCGGTACGTACATCGTCACCCGGAGGCTGGTTTTTATCAGCGGCGGACTGACGCATGCCTCTTTCGGCGGTATAGGCCTGGGACTGTATGCGGGGATTTCACCGATTCTGTCGGCAGCGGTCTTTTCCGTACTGTCGGCATTCGGCGTGGAATGGCTCAGCAAGCGGAAAGACATGCGCGAGGACTCTGCCATTGCGGTATTCTGGACACTGGGAATGGCATTGGGCATCATATTCACATTCCTGTCTCCCGGATTTGCACCCGACCTCTCCGCCTACCTGTTCGGGAATATCCTGACTATTACGTTTGGCGACATCGCCTGCTGGGCGGACTGGCAGCACTGCTCATCCTGTTCTTCTCGTTTTTCCTGCATCCGATAATCTATGTGGCATTCGACCGCGAATTCGCCCGCTCGCAAGGAATACCCGTACAGACCTTTGAGTATGTACTGATGATGTTCATTGCGCTGACTATCGTAGCCTGCCTGCGTATGGTAGCATCGTGCTGGTTATCTCATTGCTGACAATCCCGCAGATGACTGCCAATCTCTTTTCACATAGGTTTCACCGCATCATCTGGCTATCTGTGGGCATCGGTTACCTCAGTTGCCTGGGCGGACTGCTCATTTCATACTATCTCAATGTTCCTTCGGGAGCAGCCATCATCTTCTTCTCCATTATTATTTATGCAATCTGTAAAGGGGGAAAAAGTTTTTGGTTATCTTTGCAGAAAAATACAAAATAATGGAAATCAAGATTCAGTCATTAGACAGATTCATGAAGCCGCCCGCCGGTTCGTCGAGGCAATGGGCGACAATACCGTGTTTGCTTTTTACGGCAAAATGGGAGCCGGCAAGACCACCTTTATCAAGGCGGTTTGCGAAGAGCTCGGCGTATCCGATGTCATTACCTCCCTACTTTCGCCATCGTAAACGAATACCGTTCCGAAATTGCCGGAGAGTTGATTTACCACTTCGATTTCTACCGGATCAAGAAACTGGAAGAGGTGTACGATATGGGATACGAAGATTATCTGTACAGCGGTGCGCTCTGCTTCATCGAATGGCCGGAACTGATTGAAGAGCTGCTGCCGGGAAATACCGTAAAAGTCACTATCGAAGAGATAGAAAACGGTGAACGGAAAGTTACACTGCAACCGCTGGATTAGTACCGGCCGTTAATCATCAACCACTAATCGCGCTACATGAGCCAGTACATCGTTCAGGGTATCTTTGCCGTTGCGGGAATTATCTCCCTGCTGGCTGCAATCTTAGATTGGGATTGGTTCTTTACCGCCCAGAACACGCAGTTTGTCGTACGGAATGTAGGCCGCCGGCAAGCACGCTGGTTTTACGGGGTATTGGGAATGATACTTATCGGCACGGCGGTATTCTTTTTTCTGAATACTCCGCCGGTAGCATAAACGGAAAGACTGATATACAACATACCGGAAAAAAGGAAAGGCGCAGGTTTTCATCCCGCGCCTTTCCTTTTTCATTATAATCCAAACTGTGAATTACTCATCCTCCAATGACTCCGTGTATTCCATTTCGCCCTGCACGATGAAAAGGATTTCATCCGGATCATAATCGCCCATTTCGTCTTTATGAGCTTCCTTGATGATGTAATCTACGATTTTTCCCAGATCGACTTCGATATATCCGTCACTGTCGGGCTGCACATCGAGGATGCCGCTCTCGGAATAATACTCGTCAATCAAATCGAGGAAATAATAAAACTCATCGTCAGAGAACTTCTCTTTCAACTCCTGCGGCAAATAGTTTTTGATGTACTCAATGGTCTTTTCATCATCGAGATCATTCTTCAAAAAATCGTCTTCCAGTCCCATAGTTTTATATTTTTAAAGGATTAATAGTACCACCAGCTTACAACAGTGCTTCAATTTTCGCTGCATAAGTCGGTTTAGGAGCAGAACCCACCTGCTTGTCCACCAGTTCTCCATTCTTGAAGAACAGTACAGTAGGAATATTGCGAATACCGTATTCGGCGGCAACATCTCCGTTTTCGTCTACATCGCATTTACCGATAAGCGCTTTGCCTTCATATTCGCCGGCCAGTTCTTCAATGATAGGCCCCACCATTTTGCAAGGTCCGCACCACGCGCCCAAAAATCAATTACCACAGGTTTACCCTCTGCCAGGATTTCCTTGAAGTTGTTGTCTGTAATTTCTAATGCCATTTCTTCTAAATATTAAGTTAAATATCAATTCAACAGTACAGTATCAGCGTTATCCGCCTACTGCCATCAGTGAAGCAAAGATAATTAATTTATCCGAAATCAAGCTCCGGACGTTCTTTTAAATAAGAGATCAGCTCACGGCCTACGGAAAGCTTCACCGGACGGGACACCAGGTCAAGGGTCATCTTGCTCTCCGGGTCGGTCACTTTAAAGTAAAGTTCCGTTGTACCGGGACGCTCCTTCGTCAGTTCCGCCAATTCCGTCACCAATGCCTTGTTCAGCACGCCGAGCGGGATAAGGATCGTTATCTTCTCTATCAGTTTTTCCTTTACATCGGGAAGCAGTTCCATTGAGGTAATCTTCAGCTCCAGTTCGTCCTGCCGCCACTGTCTAGGCTGGCAGCGCGCCTTTATATAAAGAAGGTACGCTCGCCCAGGTATCCCTGGTAAGTCACCCAGTCGTTTCCGAAGAAAGGCAACTCTGCCGAACCGGAATAGTCCTCTATCTTGCAATGCCGTAAGGATTGCCGTTTTTACTGATGCCCCGACGGACGGAAGTAACGATGCCCCCCATAGTTATTTCACGTCCCACAAGGGCGGTCTTGTCCTCCAGTTCCGCCATGTGTGTGTTACAAACATATTCCAGCACCACGGCATATTCATCCCAAGGGATGAGCGGAGAGATAAATGCCTACCAAGTCCCGCTCCTTGTTCAACCGGTCGAGATCACTCCAACGTTCTGCCTGCGGAATTTCGGGAGTGGCTATGTCCACTACATTTTCTCCGCCGAACAGGGAGTTGACCGCTGCTGCCTTATCTGCCTGATAACGGTTGCCATAGCGTACCAATGTTTCAATAAAGACTTCATTCTTGGTATTGACGGCAAAATACTGTTCGCGCTTCAACTCAGGGAAGCTGTCAAAACCACCGGCAAGGGCAAGACATTCCAAGTTCTTCTTGTTGCAGGCATTCAGATTGACGCGCTGCACAAAATCGAAAATACCGGTATAAGGCCCGTTCTTCGCACGCTCTTCCATGATACTTTGCACAGCACCCTCACCTACTCCTTTCACCGCACCCAATCCGAAACGGATATTACCTCGGGGTTCACGGTAAACTTCAGGTTCGATTCGTTCACATCGGGTCCAAGCACTTTGATGCCCATGGACTTACATTCGTCCATGAGTTTGGTTATCGTCGTTATATCGGACAAGCTTCGGCTCATTACGGCAGCCATGTACTCTGCCGGATAATTGGCTTTCAGGAACGCCGTCTGATAGGCAACCCATGAATAGCAGGTGGCATGAGACTTATTGAAAGCATAGGATGCAAACTTCTCCCAGTCCGCCCAAATCTTTTCGAGCACCTTCGCATCGTGTCCGTTCTTCTGTCCGCCAGCAATGAACTTCGGCTTCATATGGTCCAGCTTGTCGCGCAGTTTCTTACCCATTGCCTTACGCAAGGCATCGGACTCACCACGGGTAAAGTCTGCCAACAAACGGGACAGAAGCATCACCTGCTCCTGATAGACGGTAATGCCGTAGGTATCTTTCAGATATTTCTCCATGATGGGAATATCATACTCGATAGGCTTGCGTCCCCATTTACGGTCGATGAAGTCAGGGATATAGTCCATAGGCCCCGGACGATAAAGGGCATTCATGGCAATCAGGTCCTCGAAAGTACTTGGCTGCAACTCGCGCAGGTATTTCTGCATGCCGGCGGACTCGAACTGGAAGGTACCGATAGTCCGTCCGTCGCAATATAATTTATAGGTAGCGGGGTCTTAATGGAAATCTTGTCGATATCCAACGACAGTCCCCGGTGTAAACGTACATTTTCAACGGCTTCCTTGATAATGGAAAGGGTCTTCAGTCCCAGGAAGTCCATTTTAATCAATCCGGTATCTTCAATGACCGAACCCTCGTACTGGGTAACGAGCATCTTCTCTCCCGTTTCCTTATCATCTGCCGTGCTCACAGGAACCCAGTCGGTGATGTCGTCACGACAGATAATCGTACCGCAGGCATGCACACCCGTACCGCGCACGTTACCTTCCAGCATCTTGGCATACTTCAACGTATCGCGCACCAACGGGTCGGGCGATGCTTCTGCAGCCTGAAGCTCAGGTACATAAGCGATGGCATTGGGAAGATTCAGTTTCTTATCGGGAATTTTATCGGGAACTAATTTTGCCAGACGTCGGATTCCGACAAAGGCAGCTTTTGTACACGGGCGACATCCTTGATGGCCAGTTTGGTTGCCATAGTACCATACGTGATGATATGCGCCACCTTCTCCTGACCATACTTTTCCGTTACCCAGCGCAATACTTCACCGCGTCCGTCATCATCGAAGTCCACATCGATATCAGGCAAAGAGATACGGTCGGGATTCAAGAAACGCTCGAACAGCAGGTCGTACTGGATAGGGTCTATCTTGGTTATGCCCAAGCAGTATGCCACGGCCGAACCGGCAGCGAACCACGTCCCGGTCCCACCGAAACGCCCAATTGCGTACGGGCGGCATTGATAAAGTCCTGTACAATCAAGAAGTAACCGGGAAAACCCATCGTCTTCATAATGTACAACTCAAAAACCAAACGTTCTTTCACTTCGTCCGACAACGGGTCACCGTAAAGCCGTTTGGCACCGTCAAATGCCAGTTTGGCAAGATAGTCGGCTTCCAATTTAATACGATAAAGTTTTTCGTAACCGCCCAAACGCTTGATTTTGGCTTTGGCGGCTTCCTCGTCCAAAACGACATTTCCGTTTTCGTCCTGCGTAAACTCATCGAACAAATCTTTTTCCGTATATTTCCGCCTGTATTCCTCTTCCGTTCCGAAATCTTCGGGAATGGCAAAAGTAGGCATGATAGGAGCATGGTCTATGGAGTAATATTCCACCTTGTCCAAAATCTCCAGTGTATTGGAAAGCGCTTCGGGAACATCGGCAAAAAGCTCGTTCATCTCCGCCTTGGTCTTCATCCATTCCTGCTTGGTGTAAAGCATACGGCTCGGGTCGTCCAAATCCTTGCCCGTACTCAAACAGATAAGGCGGTCGTGCGCCTCGGCATTCTCCTCGTCCACAAAGTGAACGTCATTGGAGCAGATTACTTTTATATTGTACTTCCTGGCATATTCCAACAGTTTGGCATTGGCTTTTTGCTGTAAAGGATAAGCCTCATGATTGGCACGGGAAACAGTTGCCTTATGACGTTGCAATTCCAGATAATAATCATCCCCAAAAAGATTCTTATACCAACGGATGGCTTCTTCCGCTTCTTCCAACTGGTCGTTGATAATCTTTTTAGGAACCTCCCCACCGATACAGGCGGAACAGACTATCAATCCTTCATGATACTTCTCCAATTCATTGCGGTCGGTACGCGGACGCATATAGTATCCCATAGTCCATGCACGGGACACCAGCTTTATAAGATTGTGATAACCTTTTTCATTCTTCGCCAATACAATCAGGTGATAACCGCTCTGGTCGGGCTTGCCCTCTTTCTTGTCCATTGTACGGCGTGCCACATACATCTCACAACCGATAATGGGCTTGAACAGTTTATTTTCGGCTTCCGTTATTTTTGCTCTGCAAGCCGCTATCTCCGCTTCCTTATCCTCACATTCTATCTCACCGCTCTCTATGCCGGCAATCCGTTTTTTCAGGTCTTTTATCTCCCCTTTCGGACCGCTGTTCTTCTTATTGACATAGTTGGTGAATTCCTTGATACCGAACATATTGCCATGATCGGTAACGGCTATACCTTTCATACCATCCTTCATCGCCTTGTCTACCAGCCGGCTTACGCTGGCCTGGCCGTCAAGAAGTGAATACTGGGTGTGTACGTGCAAATGAACAAAATCCTGCATAAATTTATCCTTTCTATAAGTGAGCATAAAGGTACGACCTATGCTACATCTAACAAAAATATTCCTCAAAAAGTTATCAACATCTGTAATTCTATGACTAAATTCTTGTTAGATTTTCAAAATAAGCCTATTTTTGCAGATAATTTGCATTAGAAAGAATAAAACAAGATACATGGGTCGACTTAAAAAATTAAAGAAAATACGTATTCACCGTGAAGGAACACATACATTGGCCGGCAGTTTATTGTTGATACTCGCCGTAAACGCAGGGCTTTACTTCGGTTTGGAATGTAAGATTCCCTTCTATGTAGTGGCAGTTATCAGCCTTGTGGTTTATGGCATTTTAGTGAACTTCTTCCGCTGTCCTATACGTTTGTTCGGCCAGGAAAATACTGAAAAAATCGTGGTTGCCCCAGCTGACGGAAAGATTGTGGTAGTGGAAGAGGTTGAAGAAACCGAATATTTCCATGACCGCCGTATCATGGTTTCCATATTTATGAGTCTGGTCAACGTACATGCCAACTGGTATCCGGTGGACGGAACCGTGAAGTCGGTATCTCACCAGAACGGCAAGTTCATGAAGGCCTGGTTGCCCAAAGCAAGCACCGACAATGAACGTTCCACTGTAGTAATCGAAACCCCCGAAGGTGTGGAAATCATGGCACGCCAGATTGCCGGCGCATGGCACGCCGTATCGTAACTTATGCCGAACCGGGCGAAGAGTGTTATATCGACGAACATATGGGCTTCATCAAGTTCGGTTCGCGTGTGGATGTATTCCTTCCGCTGGGTACGGAAGTTCTTGTTAAACTCGGACAACTGACTACCGGCAACCAGACCGTAATAGCAAAACTCAAGTAACAATGGCAAACTGCATTACCCGCTCCATACCGAATACCTTAACCTGCCTGAACCTGTTCTCCGGGTGTATCGCCTGCGTCATGGCTTTTGAAGCAACTATAACCTGGCGCTTGCATTCATTATCCTCAGTGCCGTATTCGATTTTTTCGACGGCATGATGGCACGTCTGCTGAATGCACACTCTCCCATCGGCAAAGACTTGGATTCGCTGGCGGATGATGTAAGTTTCGGCGTAGCGCCCTCACTAATAGTGTACTCTTTATTTAAAGAAATGCATTATCCGGTATCCATGGAGTTCATCGCTCCTTATATGCCTTACACAGCATTCCTCATTTCCGTATTCTCGGCGTTGCGTCTGGCTAAGTTCAACAACGACACCCGCCAGACCAGTTCCTTTATCGGCGTACCGGTTCCTGCCAATGCCCTTTTTTGGGCGTCGTTAGTGGCGGGGATACATCCCATACTTATCTCGGAGAGCTTTAATCCGCTTTATCTCTTAGCATTGGTTTGCTTGTTTTCGTGGTTGCTGGTATCGGAAATACCGATGTTCTCATTGAAATTCAAGAGCCTCTCATGGAAAGACAACAAAGTAAGTTTCAGTTTCCTGATTATCTGTATTCCGCTTCTTGTTTTTTTGAAAGTCAGCGGTTTCGCAGCGGTAATTGTATGGTACATCTTGCTGTCACTTCTCACAGGAAAGCGTAAATAAACATTTTCTTGGCACGGTTGTTGTATTATCGTTCGCTGAAAACGAACACATAAAAGACATTAGCCATGTTTCATTTTTTAGGATTTTTATTTATCATTATAATCGCCATCCTGCTTATCGGACTTAGCATCATCGGCACTGTTATCCGGAGTATTTTCGGCTTGGGTAGCCGCCGCTCATCAAACACTTACCGGAACGACAATGGAAATTATCAATCCGGAAGAGGGTATTCTTTCAATGGCAGACAACAGTCCGGCTCTTCTTCCAACGAAGAACCTAAAACAAGGATAAAAGAAGAAACCGCACATGGCAGACACAAGAAACTGTTTTCCCAGGACGAGGGGGAATATGTGGATTTCGAAGAAATCAAGGAATAATAATAATTGCAGAGAGTCATATCATTACACAATAATTCTCCCGTAGGATAATTTATTTGTATTCCGCACTACAAGGCAAACCTGTTATAGCGAAATTTTTCAGAAAAGTATTATCTGCGTTTTGCAGCAAAAAAGTCTTTCATTAATGCAGCGCATTCATCCGCCAGTACTCCTTTCACTACTGCAGTTTTAGGATGCAAAGCCTTTGGTGCATAACGCTGGTATCCCCGTTTCTCATCTTCCGCACCAAATACCAGCCGTCCCATTTGTGCCCATGCTATGGCACCGGCACACATCACGCACGGTTCAACGGTCACATAAAGAGTACATTCGTTCAGATATTTGCCACCAAGCGTAGCAGCGGCGGCAGTGATAGCCTGCATTTCGGCATGTGCGGTGACATCCGTCAGCGTTTCAGTCAGATTATGGGCACGGGCAATGATACGGTCTTTGCAAACAACAACGGCACCAACGGGCACTTCACCCCGCTCACCTGCTTTTTGCGCTTCCAAAAGCGCCTGCTTCATATAATCCGTATCTGTCATAATTCTTACTACTTGCTGTTTATCTCATTCCACATCGCACATCATATCCTATTCCACCACTCTTATCTTCGCATGTCATGCTCACCGAACAGTGTAGGATAATCTTCTTCCATATTCTTATGGATAAACATGAGAATGGTTTCCCTCAGCCAGCGCGATTTGTTCGTTATCTTATACTTCTCCAGATAACGATCCACAATCCGCAGCTCTTCTTCGCTCATCAGGCATACCATGCGCTGCTCGCGTTTAGGTTCTTCCGGTGTTGCTTTTGCACACGTTTTGTCTCTCTTTCTCATATTTCTTTGCAAATTAGCTTTACTTCTGTAAAAACAAAACAGAAAAAACGTATTTTTGTACTGAAAGAAAGAAAATTGTACTATGGCAATACATAATGCTCTGGGAAAAGCCGGAGAAGATGCGGTTGCGGCTTATCTGGAACATAACGGATATGTGATACGCGACCGGAACTGGCGGAAAAACCGTTTGGAACTGGACAATTGTTGCCACCAAGGACAACGGATTGATTATCGTAGAAGTAAAACCCGAAGTAACACGGAATACATCAAGCCTCAAGATGCCGTCAACTGGCAGAAAATACGCCGCATTGTCATAGCAGCCGATGCTTACGTAAAACATTTCCGCATTGACGTCCCCGTGCGCTTCGACATCATTACAGCGGTGGCGATGCCGGTGCTTTCGAGATAGAGCACATCAAAGAAGCATTTTACCCGCCTGTGTTTTAAAAGAACCATAACCCCTGAATACAATGAATATAGAAACCGCCCGCGAATATTGCCTCAGTAAAAAGGCCGCAACCGAAGATACTCCTTTCGGTGAGGATTTCCTCGTTATCCGGGTAATGGGAAAGATGTTTTTATGCATCAATCTCAACACTCCCGACCGCATCACCATGAAATGCGACCCGGAATACGCGCTGGAATTGCGCGACCGCTACAATGCCGTTGAAGGAGCCTGGCACTTCAACAAGAAGTATTGGAACCAGGTGCTCCTGGACAGTGATGCAGATGACAAACTGATAAAACATCTGATAGACCACTCCTACGAAGAAGTAATAAGAAATTCACTAAAAAATGCGCAATGAGTATGAAGCCCTGCCCTGAAACGTTTCCTTATCCGCTGATAGCGTTGGATGAAACCGACTCAACCAACCGGTACATCAGCCAGTTATGTAATGAGTTGCAAGAATCCGTTGCCGAACTGACTACAGTTACAGCCGAATTTCAAACAGCCGGCAAAGGCCAGCGCGGCAACACCTGGGAAGCGGAAAGAGGCAAGAACCTGCTTTTCAGCTTTGTCCTCTATCCTACTTTTCTGGAAGCGCGCCGCCAGTTTATCCTATCACAAATCGTGTCTCTTTCCATCAAGGAAGAGCTGGACAGATGGTCGGACGAAATTACGATAAAGTGGCCGAATGACATTTACTGGAGAGACAAGAAAATATGCGGCATACTGATAGAGAACGACCTATCCGGACACTTCATCGGACGCAGCATTTCCGGCATCGGGATCAATATCAATCAGAATGAGTTTCACAGTGATGCCCCCAACCCGGTATCGCTGAAACAAATTACCGGTCAGGAACACGACCGCTATGAGATTCTATCGCACATACTGAAAAGGGTACAAATCTACTACAACGGTTTGCAAACGGAAGACAGCGGTACTTATACCGCCGAAATAACCGCCCGTTATGCCCGCTCCCTATTCCGCCGCAGAGGTTTTCACCCTTACGAAGATGCCGGCGGCAAATTCTCTGCCCGCCTGCTGCGTGTGGAACAAGACGGACGTTTTGTCCTGGAAGACGAGAACGGCAAGGAACGGGAATATTTATTTAAAGAGGTGCAATACATTATCTGATTAGACAAATTGGCAAACATTATCTTTGTAAAACATGTTTTGTATAAAATCAATCTATAAATTCATGAAGATACAAGTCTTAATTGCAGCCGTTATATCAAGTTTTATTTTATATGGTTGCGAAGATAATGAAACTAATTATTTGGAACTCTCCGAATCGTCATTCAGCAATGTCGATGGCGACGGAGCCACATTGACGGTTTCCGTAACAAGCGATGTGGAGTGGCAAATATCCAAAACGGCACAATGGTGCAACGTCACTCCAGGCAAAGGCTCCGGAAATCAGACATTGACCCTGCAAATAGAAGCCAACCCCGACAGTAAAGAGAGAAAAGTTACAGTAACAGTCGCATCACCAGCCACCAAGATGAGCAGGAAAATAGAAATCACTCAAGCGGCTGGATATACACCCATAGAACAATATCACTACAATCTGCCGGTGGTTTTCCATGTGCTTTACCAAAACAAGTCCGACGCGCAACAGTATGTCAGCCCCAACCGCCTGTCTGAAATATTGAACGCAGTAAACCGGCTTTATAAGAAGAGCATGCAAAGTGCAGACATGAACCTTACCTTTACACTCGCCACCGCAAGTCCGGATGGAGAAAAGATGGACCAGCCGGGAGTGGAATACATTTCATGGCCGGGCAGCTATCCGATAGATTGCGATGCTTTATGAATGATGATATAAACGAAACTGCGGGAAAAGGTATGTAAGATATGTATGGGACCCCAACAGATATATCAATATAATGGTCTACAACTTTGCCAATGAGCCCGGCAGTAATACAACGACATTAGGAATATCCCATCTGCCGTTTACCACAAAAGGGGCGAACAGCCTGGCCGGTCTCAGTGAAATCAATGTATCCCGATTAGAACTGAAGAACTTGTCCTTCCCCTATTGTGTATCCATCAACAGCCGGTTCATCAACGAAGAAAGTACGGCAACCACATACAAACCAGCAGACATTACCGTTACATTGGCTCATGAATTAGGGCATTATTTAGGATTACACCATGTATTCTCCGAAACAGAAAGAGGAAACAGTTGTGAAGATACCGACTATTGCACAGATACCCCCACCTACAATAAGGAAGCATACGATATGAATTACGCATATATCGCGGCGAATGAACCGGAAAACTTCACATTTGCCAATTTGGTGAACCGTGAGAATTGCCTGACAGGCGAATCCTTTGTCTCACACAACATCATGGATTACGCAATCAGCCATTCCGACCAATTTACTCCCGAACAGCGGGCACGCATCCGGCATGTCTTGTTATACAGTCCTCTGATACCGGGCCCCAAAGCCGTTCAGGAAGCAGACACCCGTTCTGCACCAGACGGACTTATGGAGTTGCCAATCCGTACCGCCAAATAGACATTGCTACAGGCAGGAAAAGAAAAGAGATGAACCGTCAATTATTCATCTCTTTTTCCAATTTCTTTATCCGCTCCAAGGTCTTCCCCGCTTCGGTAGACGGGAAGAGTTGAAGCACCTTCTGCAAGTACCCCTTAGCCTTGCTATACCCATTGGAGTAAATATCCGACAATCCGTTACGGTAACCGGCATACTGCATACGTGTGGGCGCTACGATTTTCTTATAGTTGTCCTCTAACGTTTTCTTCTTTTGCTCGGCTTGCAGGTAGTAATAGTTGCCCAAAAATATATTTGCCTGAAGATTGTCGGCATCCAAAGCCAGCACTTTCTCATAGAGCTTCATCGCGTCTTTCGTTTCACCGCGCATCATCTGCATCTCTGCACAGGCTACAAGTGCGGAAACATCTTCCGGATAATACTGCAGCCACTCCTTATAAAAAAGGTATGCCTTGTCGTAATTCCGTTTGTCTCTGTAGCAAACAGCCAGTTCCTGCGCAAGCCGCGGAGCTGCCTCAGTGGCTTTTCCAACGCTTGTCCAATAGAAACATCTCCGTCTGTCCCGCATCCGCATCGGCAGCCTGACGGAACAGACTCACGGCATAATCGTCCTTACCTGCCGACAAGGCATCAGCACCTTCTGCAACAATACATCTGCCGATTGTGCCAAAAGCGTCATCGGACACAGCAGGAGTCCGAAGAAAAGAAAAGTCAAGGTTTTCATTTTAAAGTGTATATAGTTAAACAGCCTGAAATATCCCAATAGAAATTCATCTACAAATTTACGGATTTCCGCAGCAATCGTCAATAGATGAAAGTAGAAATATAGTTAATCTTTCCCACTGTTTTTTCTTTTTCTGCGTACCTTTTGCGTTCTCTTAAAATAAAACATTGCTAATGAATCCTATAGACAGACAGATATTACAGATAGCCTTACCCTCCATCGTATCGAACATCACCGTGCCCCTGCTCGGGCTGATTGACGTAGCCATTGTAGGACACCTGGGTTCTCCTGCCTATATCGGCGCCATTGCAGTAGGCGGCATGCTGTTCAATATCATTTATTGGATATTCGGCTTTCTGCGTATGGGAACCAGCGGCATGACATCACAGGCTTACGGCAAGCGGGACCTGCCGGAAATTGTCCGCCTGCTGATACGTTCGGTGGGGATAGACTTGCCGTGGCATTATGCCTTATCCTGCTGCAAGTTCCTATCAGGCAAGCGGCTTTCCAGATTATCCGCCCCACGGAAGAAGTCAGGGAAATGGCAACGCTCTACTTTCATATCTGCATATGGGGCGCTCCCGCCATGCTGGGGCTATACGGACTCTCCGGGTGGTACATCGGTATGCAGAACTCCCGCATTCCCATGTACATAGCCATTACGCAGAACATTGTCAACATCATGCAAGCCTCAGCCTTGTCTGTTTCTTCGGGATGAAAGTGGAAGGCGTAGCCTTGGGAACACTGATTGCCCAATATGCGGGTTTTCTTATGGGGCTGGTACTGTGGATGAACCGCTACGGCAAACTGAAGAAGTATATCGTTTGGAAAGGAGTGCTTCAAAAAGAGGCAATGATACGCTTTTTCCAAGTGAACCGCGACATTTTCCTGCGGACATTATGTCTGGTAGCCGTTACGTTATTCTTTACCTCGCAGGAGCCTCGCAAGGTGAAATTATCCTGGCGGTAAACACGTTGCTGATGCAACTCTTCACCCTTTTCTCTTACGTGATGGACGGTTTCGCCTATGCGGGAGAAGCCTGAGCGGACGATACATAGGTGCCCGCAACCGGAAAGCATTTACCGATACCGTCCGGCATCTGTTTATATGGGGCGCCGGGCTGACCGTACTGTTCACACTGGTCTATGCCTCGGGAGGCAATGCTTTTCTGGCACTGCTGACCGATGACCGGAACGTAATAACCGCCGCCGACACTTACTTCTATTGGGCGCTTGCCATACCCGCTGCCGGAATTGCCGCCTTTATCTGGGACGGCATCTTTATCGGCGCAACGGCAACGCGCGGCATGCTTCTCTCCATGCAGCCTCAGCCGTCAGCTTCTTTGCGGTGTACTACGGATTCCACACGGTTTTAGGCAACCATGCCCTGTGGCTTGCTTTTCTTGTTTACCTGTCCATGCGGGGCGCTATGCAGACATTGCTCAGCCGGAAGGTTATGGAAAAAAGCTTTCACTAAAGGCATTCCACGATGAGATTGCCATAAACCCCATTAATATTTATTCGCAGACAAATGAAAGCAAAAACAAACCATACCTATTATCTTTGCCCGAAAAAAAACGGAATGCCCGATATTACACCCAATCCCGAAAATACACTGCACATCAAGAACATGGTCTGCAACCGTTGCATCATGGTGGTGAAAAGCCAGCTTGAGCAACTGGGGCTGCACCCGCTTTCGGTAGAACTGGGCATCGCCGTCCTGCCCAACGCAATCAGCGACGAAACGTATCAGCGTGTAAAAGCCTCGCTTGAAACATTCGGATTCGAACTGATTGACGACAAGAAATCACAGACAGTAGAGCTGATAAAGGATGCTATCATCGAATTGGTACATTACGATGACAACGGACTGAAAACCAATCTGTCCGATTACCTGGCATCCAAGCTGCACCGGGACTACAGCGCATTAAGTAAGCTTTTCTCGGAAACAACCAACACCACTATCGAAAAATACCTCATCGCAACAGAAGATAGAGCGTGCCAAAGAACTGCTGATGTACGGGGAGCTATCCCTGAACGAAATAGCCGATATACTGAACTATTCGAGTGTCTCCTACCTCAGCGCCCAATTCAAGCATGTAACCGGAATGACTCCCAGTCACTTCAAGAAAATAAAGGGGAACAAACGCAAGCCGCTTGACGAAATATAAGCAGAATCTTATAAATCATATCCCGAATTTTGCAACTATCGGACAACTTCCTTGCCGTATCTTTGTTTCATAGAAAAGTTTATCCACATTAAACTAACAGTTTATTCCTATTAAACTTCAAGTTTACTCCTATTGAACTTCAAGTTTATTCCCATTAAACCGGAAGTTTATCCTGGAAGAAATAAATTGTACTACTATTGATATGACAAACAAAAGCATCGTTCAAGAAACCTTTCCCGTAATGGGAATGAGTTGCGCCTCATGCTCCGCAAGAGTGGAAAAGACGCTGAACCGCCAGCCCGGCGTCCGAAAAGCAACCGTAAATTATGCTTCGGCAACGGCAACTGTGGAATATGACTCCCAAAATTGCTCTCCCGAAGCCCTGCAGCAGGCCGTGCAGAATGCCGGATACGACTTGCTGATTAAACAGGATGAGAATACACCGGATAAAGTGGAGCAGGCGCACGACAAAAAATATCGCGCGCTGAAATTCCGCGCCACATGGGCCATCGTCTTGTCCGTGCCCGTTATGGTTATCGGCATGTTCTTTATGGATATGCCTTACGCCAATCTTATTATGTGGCTGTTCTCTACTCCCGTCGTATTCTGGTTGGGAAGAAGTTTCTTTACCAGCGCATGGAAACAACTGAAACACGGCACCGCCAATATGGATACGCTGGTAGCCAACAGCACCGGAATCGCCTACCTGTTCAGCCTGTTCAACATGCTGTTCCCTGAGTTTTGGCTGGAAAGGGGCATCCATCCGCACGTCTACTTCGAGGCTGCAAGCGTCATTATCGCCTTTATCCTGTTAGGACGGTTGCTGGAGGAAAAGGCTAAGGGAAATACCTCTTCCGCCATCAGGAAACTCATGGGTCTGCAACCCCAAACGGTAACCGTTATCACCGGCCCCTCATCTGAGAAGGTTGTTCCGATTGAACAGATTCGTCCGGGAGACATTATTTTAGTGAAACCGGGAGAGCGGATTGCCGTGGACGGCATCGTTACGGAAGGCAGTTCGTACGTGGACGAAAGCATGCTGAGCGGTGAACCGGTAGCAGTAGCCAAACAAAAGAACGCCAAAGTCTTTGCCGGCACTATCAACCAAAAAGGGAGTTTCCGGTTCAGCGCGGAGAAAGTAGGGACGGATACGCTGCTCGCTAAAATCATCCACATGGTGCAGGATGCGCAAGGCAGCAAAGCCCCCGTCCAGCAATTGGCAGACAAGATTGCGGGCATCTTCGTGCCGGTTATTATCGGCATTGCCGTGCTGTCCTTCATCGCATGGATGTTGCTGGATGGGCAGAACGGTTTTACACACGGATTGCTGGCGCTGGTTACGGTACTTATCATCGCCTGCCCGTGTGCCCTGGGACTTGCCACACCCACCGCCATCATGGTAGGCATCGGCAAAGGTGCGGAACGGGGCATTCTGATAAAAGACGCCGAAAGCCTGGAAACCGCCAAAAAGATTGATACGGTGGTGCTGGACAAGACCGGAACCGTGACCGAAGGAAAGCCGGTAGTCGGCGATTTGATTTGGGCAACGCAGACGGCAGCGCATGAAAACATCTTCTACAGTCTGGAAAAGTTATCGGAACATCCGCTTGCCGAAGCGGTAGTCCGCCATTTACAGAATGCCCGGGACGTAAGTATAGACAACTTTGAAAGTATTACCGGCAGAGGTGTGAAAGGCGAGTCGGACGGAAAGACCTATTATGCCGGCAACCGGAAACTGCTGGAAGAAAACCGGATTACCGTCAGCCGGTCGTTAAGCGATGAAGCCGCCCGCCTGGCTGCGGATGCGCAGACCGTCATCTGGTTTGCCGACAGTGAAAACGCACTTGCCATAGCCGGGATTACAGACCAAATAAAACAAAGCTCCATACAAGCTGTCAGCGAATTGCAAGCCGCCGGCATCGAAGTCTATATGCTGACGGGCGACAACGAAGCCACTGCCCGGGAGATTGCACGCAAAGCCGGCATCCTCCATTATCGGGCGGGGGTGCTGCCGCAGGATAAGGCCGCCTTTATCGGCAGCCTGCAGAAAAACGGCAGGAAAGTGGCAATGGCAGGCGACGGCATCAACGACAGTGCAGCCCTGGCGCAAGCCGATTTAAGCATTGCCATGGGCGGCGGCAGCGACATCGCCATGGATGTGGCCAAGATGACCATCATCTCTTCCGACCTTACAAAGATACCGGAAGCGTTGAAACTCTCCCGACTGACTGTGCGCACCATCCGTCAGAACTTGTTTTGGGCGTTCATTTACAATATAATAGGTGTACCCGTTGCAGCCGGCGTACTCTACCCCGTCAACGGCTTCCTGCTGAATCCAATGATAGCCGGTGCAGCCATGGCATTCAGCAGTGTCAGCGTAGTAACCAACAGTCTGCGGCTGAAAAGGAAAAAGATAGAGACTGCGGAAAGCCCTGCCTCCACCCCGGCAGGACAACCGGAAAATAAAGTAGAACCATCAACTGAAAACGTCATGAAAAAAGAATTTAAAGTGGAAGGCATGATGTGCAACCATTGCCGCATGCATGTGGAAAAAGCATTAAACAGTATGGAAGGCGTACATGCCACCGTAACCCTCAACCCACCGGTAGCGGTCGTGGAGTTTCGGAAGGCGAAAAGACACTCGACGAGTTACAGGCAGTGGTCACCGCCCAAGCCGGCGACTACACGTTGAAAGAATAACCGGAATTTGTTTATACCGATTGGCATTATTTTTCTATCTTTGCCGCTAAGCGAAATAAATTAATAAACTATGGCAACATACAAAAGAATCTTACTGAAACTCAGCGGCGAGAGCCTGATGGGAGAAAAGCAATACGGCATCGACGAGAAACGCCTTGCCGAATATGCGGCACAAATTAAGGAAATACACGAGATGGGCATACAAATCGGCATCGTTATCGGCGGCGGCAACATCTTCCGCGGACTGAGCGGCGCCAACAAAGGTTTCGACCGCGTCAAAGGCGACCAGATGGGTATGCTGGCAACCGTTATCAACAGCCTTGCACTGAGCTCGGCACTGGTAGCGGCAGGCGTAAAGGCACGTGTACTGACCGCCGTCCGCATGGAGCCTATCGGCGAATTCTACAATAAATGGAAAGCCATCGAGTGTATGGAAGCAGGTGAAGTGGTTATCATGTCTGCCGGAACGGGCAACCCGTTCTTCACGACCGATACCGGCTCCAGCCTCCGCGGCATCGAAATAGAAGCGGACGTCATGCTGAAAGGCACACGCGTTGACGGCATCTACACCGCTGACCCGGAGAAAGACCCTACGGCAACGAAATTCCACGACATCACTTACGACGAAGTGCTGAAACGCGGTCTGAAAGTCATGGACCTTACGGCTACCTGCATGTGCAAGGAAAACAACCTGCCCATCATCGTCTTCGACATGGACACCGTAGGCAACCTGAAGAAAGTAATGCAAGGCGAAGAAATAGGGACGCTGGTACATAACTGACATTCCTCGGCGTACATCCGCCGGTTTACATTAATGGATACGGATTTAGATTTACACAGATTATCGGATAAAATAATCTGTGTAAATCTGTGTAATCTGTCGTGAAACAATTATATTTGCAAAGTTTCAAACTAAAAGCTACTTCAAACAATAGAAATATGAAAGACGTAAAAGACATCTTAGACGAAGCACAAGAGAAAATGGATATGGCCGTAATGTATCTGGAAGAATCATTGGCCACATCCGTGCCGGAAAAGCCGATGTTCGTTTGCTGGACGGAATCCGTGTCGATTCTTACGGAAGCATGGTTCCCATCAACAACGTAGCAGCCGTAACCACTCCGGATGCCCGCAGTATCGCCATCAAGCCGTGGGACAAGAGCATGTTCCGCATCATTGAAAAGGCAATCATCGACTCCGACCTCGGCATCATGCCCGAAAACAACGGCGAAATTATCCGCATCGGCATTCCTCCGTTGACGGAAGAGCGCCGTAAACAACTTGCCAAACAGTGTAAGAACGAAAGCGAAACCGCCAAAGTGAGTGTACGTAACGCACGCCGCGATGCCATCGACGCCTTTAAGAAATCAGTGAAAGAAGGATTGGCGGAAGACGCCCAAAAAGGCGGTGAAGAGAAGCTGCAAAAGATTCACGACAAGTATATCAAGCAGATTGACGATATGCTGGCAGCAAAGGATAAAGAGATTATGACAGTATAAATATAGTTGAGAGTTGAAAATTGAAAGCCGAGAGTTACCGTGCGGCACCGACCGCTCTCCAACGACTCCTTACTTTCAACTTTCAACTCCCAACTCTCAACTTTCAACTATTTTGAGGGGACTGGTAATTAAAAATACAGGAAGTTGGTATCTGGTAAAGACCGACGAGGGGACATACGTTGAATGCAAAATTAAAGGCAACTTCCGCCTGAAAGGTATCCGTAGCACCAATCCGGTGGCAGTAGGCGACCATGTGCAAATCATATTGAATCAGGAAGGAACAGCGTTCATCAACGAAATTGAAGACCGGAAGAACTATATTATCCGGCGTTCGTCCAACCTGTCCAAACAGTCTCACATCCTTGCTGCCAACCTCGACCAGTGTATGCTGGTGGTAACGGTGAATTATCCGGAAACCTCCACTACATTCATCGACCGTTTTCTGGCATCGGCCGAGGCATACCGTGTACCCGTTAATATCATCTTCAATAAAGCAGACGCTTACAACGAAGACGAGCTTCGCTACCTGAACGGACTTATCAATCTTTATACTACCATCGGTACCCTTGTTTCAAGATATCCGCCAAAACCGGTGAGGGAGTCGACACTATAAAAGAAAAACTCAAAGGGAAAATAACGCTCTTCTCCGGACATTCCGGAGTAGGTAAATCCACCCTTATCAATGCCATCCTTCCGGAACTGGATATCAAAACCGGTGCAATCTCCGCCTATCACAACAAAGGCATGCACACCACTACTTTTTCCGAGATGTTTCCCGTGCCGGGTGACGGCTACATTATCGACACACCGGGCATCAAAGGCTTTGGAACATTCGACATGGAGGAAGAAGAAATAGGGCATTACTTTCCGGAAATATTCAAGGCTTCCGCCGACTGCCGCTATAACAACTGTACCCACCGCCATGAACCGGGCTGCGCTGTGCGCGAAGCGGTAGAGCAACATTACATCAGCGAATCCCGCTACGCCTCTTACCTGAACATGCTGGAAGATAAGGAAGAGGGCAAATACAGGGCAGCATACTAAGAGAATAATAAAGTGGCAGGTTTGCCTTACCGTTCTATTACCCTATCACTTTTATTAACTTTTCCCGTTTTAAACCTTCGGGTATATTTTCCGTCAAAATCTATGGCTAAATATACTACTAATACTACAACATGAATAAAAAAGTGAAATGGGGCATCATCATATTCATTGGTGCCGGACTGATAGGCGGAGGCATTTATTCCCAGCTTCCCAAGACAAATGAAGAATTGGCAGCTGCCGACAAGGTAATGACCGGTAAACGTGGCGGCAAAAAGGTGCTGAACGTAAATGCCCGAATAATTAAACCACAACTGCTGAAAGACGAAATACAAATCAGCGGCAGCCTGCTGCCTGATGAGGAAGTAGACCTTTCATTCGAGACATCCGGCAAGATTATCGAAATAAACTTTGAAGAAGGCAGCTTCGTGAAGAAAGGGCAATTGCTCGCCAAAGTAAACGACCGCCCTCTTCAGGCGCAATTACAAAGGCTGGTATCACAGTTGAAACTGGCGGAAGACCGCGTGTTCCGTCAAAATGCGTTGCTGGAAAGAGATGCCGTCAGTAAGGAAGCATACGAACAGGTAAAGACCGAACTGGCAACCCTGAATGCCGACATCGACCTGATAGAGTCCAACATTGCACAAACCGAACTTCGCGCTCCCTTTGACGGAGTGATCGGTCTGCGGCAGGTCAGTGTCGGGACATACGCGTCTCCCTCCACCATTGTAGCCAAGCTCACCAAACTTTCTCCGCTGAAAGTAGAGTTTGCAGTACCCGAACGCTATGCCAATGACGTAAAGACAGGTGCGGGACTGGACTTCACGCTCGAAGGCAAGCTAAACACTTTCCATGCCACCGTCTATGCACGCGAATCAAAGATAGACCCCACGACCCATACACTGACTATCCGTGCGCTCTATCCCAATGCCAACAGCGCCGTACTGCCGGGCCGTTATGCCAGTATCAAGCTGAATAAGGACGAAATACAAAACGCACTTGCCGTACCCTCCGAGGCATCGTTCCGGAAATGGGCAAGGATAAGATTTTCCTTTATAAATCAGGAAAAGCACAACCGGTAGAGATTACTACCGGCATTCGGACGGAAGCCGAAGTGCAAGTATTGCAAGGCCTGAACATAGGCGATACAATCATTACTTCGGGAACCTTGCAGCTCCGCACAGGACTGCCCGTAACATTGGACAACATTAACTGAGTACGAAATTTTATAAAGTATAAGGTATAAAGTATGAGCTATGGCAAGTCTATGCCGGCATATGTAACTCATAATCCGTACATTATACTTTATATTCCAGACTTTGCACTTTATACCTTAATACTTCATACTTTACGCTTCATATCATGAATATATCCGAATTAAGCATACGGCGACCGGTACTCTCTACGGTATTGACACTGATTATCCTACTCTTCGGTTTCATCGGGTACAACTACCTCGGTGTCCGCGAGTATCCGTCGGTGGACAATCCCATCATTTCCGTATCCTGCTCCTACCCCGGAGCAAACGCCGACGTTATTGAAAACCAGATTACAGAACCGCTGGAGCAGAATATCAACGGTATCCCCGGCATTCGTTCACTCTCCAGTGTCAGCCAACAGGGCTCGTCACGTATTACGGTAGAATTCGAACTTTCCGTAGACCTGGAGACAGCCGCCAACGATGTACGTGACAAAGTGTCGCGCGCCCAGCGTTACCTGCCACGCGACTGCGACCCGCCAACCGTATCCAAAGCCGATGCAGACGCCATGCCTATCCTCATGGTTGCTTTGCAAAGCGACAAACGCTCGCTGCTGGAACTCAGCGAAATAGCCGACCTCACCGTAAAAGAGCAACTGCAAACAATCTCCGATGTGAGCAGTGTAAGCATTTGGGGAGAGAAACGTTATTCCATGCGCTTGTGGCTCGACCCTATCAAGATGTCCGGTTACGGCATTACTCCTATCGACGTAAAGAATGCGGTAGACAATGAAAACGTGGAACTCCCCTCGGGCAGCATCGAGGGAAACACCATCGAACTGACTATCCGCACACTCGGGCTGATGCATACAGCAGAGGAATTCAATAATCTCATCCTGAAAGAGGACGGCAACCGTATTGTCCGGTTCAGCGACATAGGCCGCGCCGAACTCGGTCCGGCGGACATCAAAAGCTATATGAAGATGAACGGCGTGCCTATGGTAGGCGTCGTAGTGATTCCACAACCGGGCGCCAATCACATCCAGATAGCCGATGCCGTGTACGAGCGAATGGAGAATATGAAGAAAGACCTGCCGGAAGACGTACATTACTCCTACGGCTTTGACAACACCAAATTCATCCGTGCCTCCATCGATGAAGTAAAGCAGACCGTATACGAGGCCTTCGTCCTTGTCATCATCATCATCTTCCTGTTCCTTCGCGACTGGCGCGTCACCCTGGTTCCGTGTATCGTAATTCCCGTATCATTAATCGGAGCATTCTTCGTTATGTACCTGGCAGGATTCTCCATCAACGTACTCTCCATGCTTGCCATTGTACTTGCCGTGGGACTTGTGGTTGATGATGCCATTGTAATGACGGAGAACATCTACGTCCGCATCGAAAAAGGAATGCCCCCGAAAGAGGCCGGTATCGAGGGAGCCAAAGAAATCTTCTTTGCCGTAATCTCTACCACCATTACGCTGGTAGCGGTATTCTTTCCCATCGTATTTATGGACGGTATGACGGGACGTCTGTTCCGTGAGTTCAGTATCGTAGTATCCGGTTCGGTCATCATCTCCTCTTTTGCCGCACTGACCTTTACGCCGATGCTGGCTACCAAGCTACTGATAAAGAGAGAGAAGCAAAGCTGGTTCTACCGTAAGACCGAACGTTCTTTGAAGGATTGAATAACCTTTACAGCCGTTCTTTGGCAGCCTTCCTGCGCAACGCTGGATTGCACTTCCTTTCACTGCGGCAACCATTCTCATTATCGGCTTTCTTTGGAACCATATCCCTGCGGAAATGGCGCCGCTGGAAGACCGTTCGCAAATCAGCATCAACACGCGCGGAGCCGAAGGTGTTACCTACGAATACATCCGCGACTACACGGAAGATATCAATCAGCTTGTCGACTCCATCGTCCCCGATGCCGAAGCGGTAACCGCCCGCGTATCTACGGTAGCGGTAACGTACGCATCACCCTGAAAGACATGCAGGACCGTGACTACACGCAAATGGAAGTGGCGGAAAAGCTGTCGAAAGCTGTACAGAAAAAGACCATGGCACGCTCTTTTGTACAACAGTCCTCATCCTTCGGCGGACGGCGCGGCGGTATGCCCGTACAGTATGTGTTGCAAGCCACCAACATTGAGAAATTGCAGGAAGTGCTGCCCAAGTTCATGGCAAAGGTATATGAGAATCCGATATTCCAGATGGCGGACGTAGACCTGAAGTTCAGCAAGCCGGAAGCCGCATCAACATCAACCGCGACAAGGCAAGCATCATGGGTGTCAGCACCCGCAACATCGCCCAGACACTGCAATACGGTCTGAGCGGCCAGCGTATGGGCTACTTCTATATGAATGGAAAGCAATACGAGATATTGGGAGAAATCAACCGTCAGCAACGCAACAAGCCTGCCGACCTGAAAGGTATCTACATCCGTAGCGACAAGGGAGACATGGTACAGCTCGACAACCTGATAGAGCTGACAAACGGCATCGCCCCGCCCAAGTTGTATCGCTATAACCGTTTCGTGTCCGCTACTATTTCCGCCGGACTTGCCGACGGCAAGACCATCGGGCAAGGTCTGGACGAAATGGACAAGATTGCCAAAGAAACATTGGACGATACTTTCCGCACCGCCCTCACCGGTGACTCAAAAGAATACCGCGAAAGTTCTTCCAGCCTGATGTTCGCTTTCATTCTGGCCATCCTGCTTATCTACCTGATTCTTGCCGCCCAGTTCGAAAGTTTCAAGGATCCGCTGATTATCATGCTGACCGTGCCCCTTGCCATTGCGGGCGCACTGGTATTCATGTATTTCGGCGGCATCACGATGATATATTCAGCCAAATCGGTATCATCATGCTGATTGGGCTGGTGGCAAAGAACGGTATCCTGATTGTAGAGTTCGCCAACCAGAAGCAGGAAACCGGCGAAGACAAGATGCAAGCCATCAAGGATGCCGCCCTGCAACGTCTGCGCCCTATCCTGATGACGAGCGCTTCTACCGTACTGGGACTGATACCGCTGGCATTCGCCACGGGCGAAGGTGTAACCAACGCATCGCCATGGGTACGGCCGTAGTAGGCGGTATGCTTGTGTCTACATTGCTTACGATGATACATCTCCCCCGCTATTTATAGTTATGTATCTACCAACCGAAGTAAACTGAAGAACGAATGAAACGTACGCTTTTATCTTTCCTGATCATTCTGTGCACCGCGCTTGCCGTCCAGGCACAGCCAGCACCGGTCTATACCCTGAAATCCTGTCTGGAACAGGGACTGCTGAACAACTATTCCCTGCGTATCACCCGTAACGAACAGCAAGTAAGCAAAAACAACGCCACCCTTGCCAATGCCGGCTACCTGCCACGCTCGACTTGTCTGCCGGCTATAAAGGTACTTTGGACAATACCGAAACCAAGCTGCGCACCACCGGTGAAACCACCAAAGAAAACGGCGTGTTCGACCAGACCGTCGATGCCGGCATCAACCTGAGCTGGACAATCTTCGACGCTTCAACATCACCGCCAACTACCAAAAGCTGAAAGAGCTGGAACGCCAGGGCGAAACCAACACCCGTATCGCCATCGAAGACCTCATTGCCAACATCGCCGCCGAGTACTACAACTACGTGCAGCACACCATCCGTCTGAAAAATTTCCGCTACGCCGTATCGCTCTCCAAAGAGCGCCTGCGCATCGTAGAGGAACGGTATCACATCGGTAACTTCTCCCGCCTGGACTACCAGCAGGCCAAAGTAGACTTCAATGCTGACAGCGCGCAATACATGAAACAACAGGAATTACTGCATACCTCGCGTATCCAACTGAACGAGCTGATGGCAAGTGAAGACGTAGACCGCCCTTTCATCGTTGAAGACAGCCTCATCAACGTCAGCGCCAAACTGAATTTCGATGAGCTCTGGAATGCCACCTTGCAAGCCAACGCCGCCTTACTGAAAGCCGAACAGAACAATACGCTGGCACGGCTGGACTATAAAAAAGCCAGTTCTCGCGACTACCCGTACGTAAAGATGAATGGCGGCTACGGCTATACCCTCAACAAATATGATATTTCCGCCAACAGCCGCCGCAGCAACCTCGGTCTGAACTTCGGCGTCACCGTAGGTTTCAATCTCTTTGACGGCAACCGCCGCCGCGAACTCCGCAATGCACGCATTGCCGTACAAAACGCCCGTTTGGAACGCGAGCAACTGGAACAAGCCCTGCGCGCCGACTTGAGCAATCTGTGGCAAGCCTACCAGAACAATCTCCAGATGCTGAAGCTGGAACGACAGAACCTCGTTGCAGCCAAAGAGAACCATGAGATTGCCATGGAACGCTATATGCTCGGCAACCTCTCCGGCATCGAGATGCGCGAAGCGCAAAAGAGTCTGCTGGATGCCGAGGAGCGTATCCTATCGGCAGAGTACGACACCAAATTGTGCGAAATATCCCTGCTGCAATCAGCGGGAGAGTAGAACAGTATTTGGAATAGACATACCGTATAAATCACAATTTTTACTCCCTTAAAAACAAATATTGCCATCTTCTCTTCAAACTTTCCCTACTTTTGTTCGTAAAGAGAAACCAAAAACAATACCAATATGAAACGAACAATCTTTTTCTGTGCATTGCTTGCCTTGTTTACAGGCGCCAATGCACAGAACAACCGACTACAAAGAGAAACATCCTTATAAGGATTGGGTAAAACTGGCCCCTAAATTGGACGATGCCTTCTTCACGACTCCCGAAGCTGTCCGTATTGCCGACAACGTACTGCTCTACCAGCAAACAACCGGTGGCTGGCCCAAAAACATCTATATGCCCGCCGAACTGACAGCCGATGAGTACCAGAAAGCCCTTGCCGACAAAGATAACGTCAACCAAAGCACCATCGACAACAATGCCACAAGCACAGAGATACGCTACCTTTCCCGCATCTACCTTGCCACCGGCATAGAGAAATACAAAGACGCTGCCTTAGAAGGCATACGCTACATACTAAAAGCGCAATACCCCAACGGCGGCTGGCCTCAGTTCTGGCCGCGCCCCAAAGGCTATTATACCCACATCACCTACAACGACAATGCAATGGTGAACGTCATGAACCTGTTGCGTGATGTGTACAGCAAGAAAGCCCCGTACACCTATGTACCGGATACCCTTTGCCAACGCGCCCGTACCGCATTCGACAAAGGTGTGGAGTGTATTCTCAACACTCAGGTAAAACAAAACGGCAAACTGACTGTGTGGTGCGCCCAGCACGATGAACACACCCTTGCCCCTGCCAAGCACGCGCCTACGAACTTCCCTCGCTCAGCGGCGCCGAATCGGACAATATCGTCCTGCTGCTGATGTCCATCCCCGACCCCTCACCCCGGATTATCGCTTCTGTAGAAGCAGCCGTCAGTTGGTTCAAGGCAAACAAGATTACGGGCATCATGCGTAAGGACTTTACCAACAGTGAAGGCAAGAAAGACTACCGGATGGTTCCTTGCCCGCAGGATGACTATCCTTGCCCCGTATTTTGGGCACGTTTCTATACCCTTGAAGACAACCGCCCTTTCTTCTGCGACCGCGACGGAGTGAAGAAGTACGATATTTCCGAGATAGGGTATGAGCGCCGCAACGGCTATAGCTGGTATAACAATGCCGGATTGAAAGTGCTGAAAAAGTACGAACAGTGGAAAAAACAGATAAAAGATTAACGACAACATTAAAAAGGAAATTCCATTACCTGCCTTATATTCCACCGGTCATCATACAAAAAGCCGCTCGAGGAGAGTTTCCAGAGCGGCTTTTATTATCATATTCGGGATTATCCGTTATTTACTGCAATTCCACGGTTTCAACTGTTTGAAGAAGTCATTACCCTTGTCATCCACCAGGATAAATGCCGGGAAATCTTCCACTTCAATCTTCCAGATAGCTTCCATACCGAGTTCGGGATATTCCACACATTCGATGCTCTTAATATTGTTTTGCGCCAAGATAGCGGCAGGACCGCCGATAGAGCCGAGATAGAAACCGCCGTACTTCTTGCAGGATCCGTAACCTGCTGGCTGCGGTTACCTTTGGCAAGCATAATCATGCTTCCGCCATGACTCTGGAAGAGGTCTACGTACGGGTCCATACGTCCGGCCGTTGTCGGGCCCATCGAACCGCAAGCCATTCCCTGCGGAGTTTTGGCAGGACCGGCATAGTAGATAGGATGGTCTTTGATATACTGCGGCAAATCCTCACCGCGGTCCAAACGTTCTTTCAGCTTGGCATGAGCGATGTCACGACCCACGATGATAGTGCCGTTCAGAGACAGGCGGGTGGAAACCGGATACTTAGTCAGCTCTTTCAGGATATTTTCCATCGGTTGGTTCAAATCAATCTTCACCACATCACCCTCACCGGCTTTACGGAGTTCGGCAGGAATCAGTTCACCCGGATTGCTGTCGAGCTTTTCAATCCAGATACCGTCCTTGTTGATTTTACACTTGATGTTACGGTCGGCAGAGCAGGAAACGCCCAAGCCTACCGGACAAGAAGCACCGTGACGCGGCAGACGGATAATACGTATATCATGAGCCAGATACTTACCTCCGAACTGTGCACCAAGACCAATTCTGTGAGCTTCTTTCAGCACTTCTTTCTCCAGCTCTACATCACGGAATGCACGGCCGAATTCGTTACCCGTAGTCGGCAGGTTGTCATAGAAATGAGTGGAAGCCAGTTTCACAGTCAGCAGGTTTTTCTCGGCAGATGTACCGCCGATAACGAATGCGATATGATAAGGCGGACATGCAGCCGTACCCAACGTTTTGATTTTCTCAATAAGGAAAGGCACAAGTGTACCGGGATTCAGAATAGCTTTCGTTTCTTGATAGAGATAAGTCTTGTTGGCAGAACCGCCGCCTTTGGTCACACAAAGGAACTCGTACTCCATGCCCTCGGTAGCCTCGATATCAATCTGTGCCGGAAGGTTACACTTCGTATTTACCTCATCGTACATAGTAAGAGGAGCATTTTGAGAATAGCGTAGGTTCTCTTCGGTATAGGTCTTGTACACACCCAGTGAGAGAGCTTCTTCATCACAATAGCCCGTCCATACCTGCTGTCCTTTTTCACCGTGGATAATGGCAGTACCCGTATCCTGGCAGAAAGGCAGCACGCCTTTCGAGGCAACTTCGGCATTACGCAGGAAAGTCAGCGCCACGTACTTATCATTGTCACTTGCCTCAGGGTCACTCAGAATTTTAGCAACCTGCTCGTTGTGCGAACGACGCAACATGAACGAAACGTCACGGAAAGCGGCATTGGCCATTGCAGTCAAGCCTTCTTTTTCAATCTTCAGGATAGGTTTTCCTTCAAACTCGCTTACAGACACATAGTCTTTGGTAAGCAGATAATACTCAGTCGTATCCTTACCCTTTTCGAACATGGGCTGATACTTGAACGGAGGTGTTGTTGCCATAATTACTTGTTCATTTAGTTTAAAAGTGATTTCGTAACAGCAAAGGTAAGAAGTAATCTTGAAATATTTCTTTAATTAGAAAGAAAAAACGAGATTGAAACCTAATACTTCAACCCCGCTTTCTCTATTTTAATCATATAAAACGAATGGATTTGCCATCCCTCCGCCTCATCTTCATTGTACCTTTTGCATGCGTCCTATCAGCTCATCGCCCAATGCGGTCTTCACTTCAATGTGTTTGAGAACGGCCGTTACGAACGGATTGTTTTCGAAGTCACCACGTACCTGCTCGAAATCAAGTTCTTTTTCAAGACGTGAACCATCCGCACCAAAACCGGTCATGGAAGCCAGAGAAAATTCCTTTTTGGCATCCTCATAAACCATGCGGTCCAGACCAACAACAGCTTCTTTCCATTTCTCGACAATATGAATTATATCCTCTGCAGTCATATTTTCCGGAGCAATGCCATAGAATTCTTCCAACTTCTCATAAGCCCATGTCCACTCATAGGTATAATAATTCCGGTGCATCCGCTCAAACTCGGCATTGATATGCTTCAAACGGTTAATCGCACCCGACTCTATGCCGTCTATCAAGGCATCAATCTCACTTTTGGGAGCTATCAGTCCGGAAATATCCACCCATTCGCCGCTACCGATAGGTGTATCGGGCTTCAACCGGGCGCGAATCTCTTCATTGGTATGAAAACCGATACCTTCCAAACGTTTGATAACCGAATTGCCAAGAAACTTGTGAATGGCTATCTCATAAAAGCGGATACCTTTCACCAGAGCCGAGTTGCGTATCTTGGCACTGTGAAAAGAATAAATGTCGGAAAGTTCGCCGGAGGCATAACGCAGATTCTTCAAAGTCTCCCGTCCCTTGAACATCTTCTGTACGGTATAGGACTCAACAGATTGTAGTTAATGAAGTCCAGTTTGTTGGTATCGGTACGCTGGTCGCGCCGGGGCCATTTTTGCGCATCACGGATAGTACCACACTTCGCAGATTGACGCCGGGCACAAGATATGTCGTATTGTTCTGTTCTATCAGATAAGAGAACGGCAGATTGGAAGTATCGGAATGGTTGACGTGACGTCCCATAACCAAAGAGAACGCCCCTACCCTTGCGGGCCACAGGATATAGGAATCGGAAGTGGTTTTAGCTCCACGCTCCAACGTACCCTGATGGATAGGACCGAGCTTGTACATGTGATTACTTTGATTGGAACCGGAACCGGCATTCATAAAGGAAAACATACCGGCTATAAGCAAGGTGGATTTATGATGTGTCACCGTATAAGGTCCGGCAAAGATGGCACACGCTTCACCGTTTTCTCCCTGACAGTTACTGAAAAACAAAGAGTCTGAGGCAGAGTAGTTATGTCCCAGTTTGCAAGCCTGCCCTACAAAGCAACGGGTAAGCATGGCTCCATCATCCACATGCGAACCGGACGATATGATAAAATTATCGCAAATAACGCCGTGCCCGATATGTACAGGCGCGTTCTCGTTACTGTTGACACTTCCGTTGTACAGACGGCACGTACCACAAATGTGGCAATAGTCGCCAATGCGGACATTCTTGATAGAACCGGTATTAAGTATCATTACATGGCTGCCGATAGAACCGGTAGCGGAGGCATGCTTATTGGAATAGAAATCGGTAATTTCCTTCATCCGCGCAATCAGCTTCGGACGGTGACGGTACAGCGCCATGATATAAGCCTGATGGGCAGAAAGTTTGTCACTGATAAGTACTTCGCGCCCGCCGGTCTCGTTCAATACAGACACTTCCACACTGTTACCGAACTTGGACAATCCGTCTACAAGAATAATGTCTACATTCTCAATGAAAGTATCATGCCCTATTTCATAATTGGCAATGTAGTTTTGGATATTCTCGATGCAGCAATTATCACCCACCGTCACATTGTGAAGCGTTACATGCCGCAAACCGGAATGTTTCTTTATTCCACCCGGCAAAGTAAATTCGGAATGGAATACCCCCAAACGCACCTCACCCGAAAAACGGGTATGATGTACGAATTCCGTTGAAAACTCTTCTGCAACGGTTACTTTCCCCCAATCATCTGCCAGACACGACTGGCTCTTCAACCGAAGAACTTCGTCTTCGGTCAAGTTTCTGTAAGTCATAACATTCAAATTAAAAATGAAGAATCAATTCTTCATTGAATTAAACTTCCTCTTCATCGTAAGTCTGATAAAGAAAATCGTTATAGGGGTACTTCTGCACATGCAGCTCTTTTACACGCCGGTAAACCACACTCTTCAGTTCCTCTACATTGATACGTTCGCGAGCAGAGATGAAAAGGCAATTGTCTTCCACTTCGCCATCCACGTCTTCATCAGTTCTTCGAGTGTTAAGTTTTCTTTGGTTCTGGGGGTAAGGTCGTCGTCCGCTTTCGCCACATAGGTGTAAGCGTCTATTTTATTGAATACAAGTATCATGGGCTTACCGGATGCACCGATGTCCGCCAATGTCTTGTTCACCACTTCTATCTGCTCTTCAAAATCGGGGTGGGAAATATCTACGATGTGCAACAACAGGTCGGCTTCGCGCACCTCGTCCAACGTAGATTTAAAAGAGTCTACCAAATCGGTGGGCAACTTACGGATAAAGCCTACCGTGTCCGACAGCAGAAACGGCAGGTTCTCGATGATAACCTTGCGCACCGTAGTGTCCAACGTGGCAAACAGCTTATTCTCCGCAAACACTTCGCTCTTGGAAAGCAACGTCATCAGAGTAGATTTACCGACATTGGTATATCCTACCAATGCCACACGAATAAGGCGGCCGCGGTTCTTACGCTGGGTAGCTTTCTGCTTGTCAATCTCCGCCAAACGGTCTTTCAGCAATGACATACGGTTCAGATGATACGGCGGTCCATTTCCAACTGCGTCTCACCCGGTCCGCGCAGACCCACGGAACCTTTACCGCCACCGGCTCCCGAACCGCCTCCCTGACGTTCCAAGTGTGTCCACAAACGTTGCAGACGGGGAAGCATGTATTTGTACTGCGCCAATTCAACCTGAGTTTTCGCATTGGCAGTCTGTGCACGCATGGCAAAGATGTCGAGGATGAGTGAGGTACGGTCCAATATCTTTATTTTCAGTTCAGCCTCGATATTGCGTATCTGCTTTGCCGAGAGCTCATCATCGAAAATCACCATACCGATTTCGCGCTCGGCTTCTTCTTCGCTGCGGATATATTCTTTTATTTCTTCCAGTTTACCCTTGCCGACGTATGTCACAGAGTTTGCCTGGTCTAACTTCTGAGTAAATCTTTTCACTACTTCCGCCCCGCTGTCTCAGCCAAGAATGCCAGCTCGTCGAGGTATTCGTTCGTCTTACGCTCATCCTGAGTTTTTGTGATAAGACCTACCAATACTGCGGTTTCGACCTGCGCTTCGGAAATTACAAATTCTTTCATTCTACTTTATACCTTATTATATATGTACCTTTATTATATGTGCTGGCAAATATAAGAAAAAACAAAACCATTCTCATAGTGTTCATTCCCATTTTTAATAATAAGGATACGGATTCCTGTCGTAAACCATCGAGCACCGTCAGATACCACAAAACGGAAAGCGGATGTGCCAGCCCATACCTTCCGGTCTTTCGGCCCTGCACACCCGCCTTAATTATTTACGGATATTCCGTTTATTTCATTTCGATAGCGCTGTTATAATCGCTTTCACGGTTCGGAAGAATCCATTTCCAGAACTCCGATACATAGTTGCTATCTTTAAATCCGAATGTTCCGCTAATATACGAACTGTAATTACCGCCTTCCTTAAAAGAGTTACGAACCACTGGATCGCCCCAACGTTTACAGTCATACCAACTGAAACCTTCGCCCCATAACTCCAGACGACGGTATTTCTTAATCTCTTTCAGTAAATCCTCACCGGTAGCCGTACACGTATACTGAGGGTCACGGCCGCTGTTTTATTCAATTCAACCAAGCTGTTTTGTGCAGCAGTCGGGTCTGAACTTAGATAATAATTAGCTTCCGCCTCAATCAACAACATCTCCGAAGCACGGAAAATGGGCTGACAACCTACAGCCGGCTGTGCCGTAGCTTGGAATTTCAGGCTGGCATAAGCATATGCCTGCGGTGAAGCAGAGGCTACCGTCTCCTTTACATACTTATTGGCTTTCGCAGAAGCGGCCTTGCCCTCCGCTGTACTGTTAAATTTATTGGCATTACGGCTTTCAGTACTTACAACATCCAAGAATGTTTTACTTCCATCTTCCGGCAAGAATGTAGATTCCGTCAAGAACAATCCTTTACGAATATCGCTGTCGGCAAAAGACTCAACCAAATCACGATTGATACATACATTGATATTTTGCTGCGCATAGTAACCGTTACAAGCCATGAAGAGCTGCCATCCATAATACCAGATAGTTTCGGAAGCATCATTGTACACACCCCAAATCCACTCACTGCTGGGAGTGCAGAAACCGCTATAATATGTATTCGTGTCCATCAAGGGGAAATTTGCACGCGCCAAAGCCGCATGTTCCTTGGCCACGGCATAATCCTGACGCGTTAAAGCAGCACGGGCATAAATGGCATGAGCCACCGGAGCATCCGGGAAACTGATATTAGAGGTAGCATCCCAGTAAATGTCATCGCGGGTAAGTCCGGAAACCTCATATAATCTAAGGGCTTCATCAAGATCATCATAAACCTGCTTATAGGTTTCGGCCAATGTAGACAACTTCAAGTCTGTCTCTTCACCAGCTTCGGCTACTTCCTTAATGCGCAGTACCACACCCATCGGTAGCACCATCATTACTACGTGCCCAAGCTCACAATATAATTCAGCCAAACGGAAGAAAGAATAAGCACGGAATGTAAGTGCCTCGGCTTTCAAGAAGTCTTTCTCTTCTTGCGAACCTTCTGCTTTATCAATACGATTGATTACCGCATTGGCATTTCCAATAATCAGATAATAGTAATACCAGGGGTAAGAATCATAGATAGAGCTGCTGCTCTGGGTTATGGTAGACTGGTTGTTCATCAGCGGAGACCATCCCGGTGCCATATAAGGGAAGTTGAAATCCTGACCGGGATATTCGCCATAAAGCAACTTCATAGTACCTTCACCGTTGAAGTTTTGTCCATAATAGGCATGTTGCTGAACCATTGTCCTGCAAATACCGTTGATAACAAGTTTTGCATTATCCGTTGTAGAGAAAATCACATCTCCCCCCGCAGTCTGCGTGGAGTCTGTATTGAGCCAACTGTCCGAGCAAGAGGTAAATCCCAACAGACAGCCGAGTCCTAATATCATTACGTTCTTGAATATATATTTCATAATCTGTTTCATTTTAGAAGTTTAAATTAAGTCCGAGCGTAAACACACGTGCTGCAACGAATGTATTATCTTGAGAACCGCTGAAGCTATATTGAGGATTCATACCCTTACGCGCCGTAAAAGTAGCCGCATTTTCAATGGAGCCGTAAACGCTCAATCCACCCAATCCCCATTTTGTAACGACTTTCTTTGGGAAAGAATAGTTCAGATTGATATTTTTGATGACAAAATAAGAAGCATCCGTCAGCCAGCGTGAACTTGCACCATAAGAAGTAGAAGCCAAGCTTGAAAGGTCGAACTGAGGCGTACCGTTCGGATTCAAACGATTGGGAGAATCTTCGGTCATACCTTCCGGAGCAGCTTGCCAGCCATTCAGCACATCCTTATGCAAAGCTCCCGGACCATTAGTCGTAGTATACATTAATCCTTGATAATTATAATCATATACTTTTCCGCCCAATGAATATGTACAGAGTACGGAAAGTGTCAGGTCTTTCCATGTCAAAGAGGTGTTGATACTTCCATATACATCGGGCAATGCACTGCCTTGCCATTCTTTTTCGGCATATGATGTATTGTACACGTAGTTTTTACCGTTGATAGTAACATACTCATCTTGAGCTTTCAGAGCATTGATTGTACTTTCACCCAGCTGTGAGTTTGCATTATAAAGCGCACGTCCGTTCATTTGGTCTACTCCGGCGTAAGTATAAGTATAGAATTCATAGATGCTGTGTCCTTCACTATAATTCTGTGTTCCATGCAGAATGTCTTTACCACCGGGCAATTTTGTAATTTCGTTATGGATAGTAGTCAGGTTCAAACCGATATTCCACTTCCAATCTTTAGTCCGGATGGCATCTACATCCATAGCTACCTCAAGACCGGTATTGCGAACACTACCTATGTTAGCAAAATATTGTGACATTCCGGACGGCGTCTCGTCAGAAGTAGCAAACCAGTCGGTTGCACCGCCAGAAAGCGGATTGTAAACCGTGAAAAGCAAATCTTTAGATGTTTTGTTGAAGAAATCCAAAGAGAAATTGAAACGGTTGAACAAACGACCTTCCAACGCGATATCCAATGAACCGGAAGTTCCCATTTCAAGTTCTTATTAGGTATCTGAATTTTATAGAACGCACCGATACCAGCATTGACATCCGAATAGAACAGTTCCTTGTAAGCATAATAATCGGCACCGGCATCATTACCAACTTCACCGTAAGAAACACGGAACTTCAGATTATCAATCCATGTAAGGTCTTTCATGAACTTCTCCTGAGAGATAATCCAGCTTGCACCCAGCGACCAGAAATTACCCCACGGATCGGAGAAACGTGAAGAACCATCGCGACGGAATGAAGCATCCAGGAAGTATCTTTCCGCAAAGTTATAGCGTGCACGGGAAAGATAGCTTTCCGTAGTGTATTCTTGGTTATAACCATCGATACTTGTCATTTTCGCAAAATTGCTCATCTCCGTATTTCCACTGACTTTCATCTGTTCCTTCATCATGAATCATAATTATAGGAGTGCTTGAAAGATTCGTGAGCCAGCAATACATCAATATGGTGCTTATCAAAATCGTGAGCCCATGTCAGTTCCTGTGTAAAACGGTATTCGCGTGTACGGTCATGTACTTTTGAAAGACGGCCGTTGTTAGCGGCACCGTCACCGCAATAGGGGTTATTGAAGGATTTTTCCGTGTTATTTACATTATAGAGGTCCCCCCTTACAGTAGCCGCAAAATCTTTCAAGAAAGAAATCGTACCATATATCTGACCTGATACGGCATTACGTTCCTTACGGCTGATATCATTCTGAATTTCATAAATAATATTACGACCACTCAAATAATCATAGTTACTTATATCATAAGAGTTACCGTTGCCATCTGTAGCCACGCTTCCGTCTTCATTATGCATCAAATAAGGATAGACCGGTGCCATCTGACCAGCTGTATAGAACGGATTAGCAAAATATGCATCATGAGCATTAGCCTGATAATTAGAGCCGGACATTGTTCCGCTCAGACTTACACCTGTTTTAAACCAGGAAGTCGGCTGATAGTTAGCCTTCAAACGTGCAGTGAAACGGTCATAATCTGAGCCAATGATATATCCTTTCTCATTCAAATAGCCGAAAGAAGAGAAAATATCATACTTTTCTCCCATAGCATCCGCACTGGCTGTGTATTCCTGACGATAACCTGTGCGCTCCAATGCCTTCAGCCAATCCAAATCATTGTAACCGGGTTTTACCTTTGCTACGAACTTTCCATTTTCATCGAACATGGCAGCACCGTTCTTATCAAAGATAGGAGAAAAAACAATGTCATCATTGACTGTTTTAGATGCTTCGAATGCTTGTTGCGGAGTAACTCCACCGTCTTTTTCCCAATAGCTTTGCATACCGGAACGCATAGCTTCCATCCATTGGTTTACGCCCAATTTGTCATATTCCGGTATACCACGGGTATACATACCCTGCTTCACACCAATCCGGAAGTTCAACTTATGACTTTTACCTTTTTTAGTGGTAATCATGATAACTCCATTAGCAGCCTTATTACCATAAAGAGCGGCAGATGAAGCATCTTTCAGAACAGAAATAGATTCAATATCCTGCGGATTGATATCATTCAAGCTTCCGCCATAAGGAGAGCCGTCTACGACAATCAGCGGGGCATTAGTTCCGTTTACAGAACCAAATCCGCGAATACGGATTTCGGATTTATCGCTACCCGGCTCACCATATGAGTTATTCACCTGAATACCGGGAGCAGCACCTTCCAAAGTTCCCGTTACTTCAGTAACAGGCGCATCTCCAGTTTCTTTGAGTCGATAGAGGCTACAGCACCTGTAATGGACTGGCGGCTGGCAGTACCGTAAGCAACAACGACAACTTCATCAAGCACCTCAGTATCAGGTTTCAATACCACTTTTAAGTTCGGCTTGATAGCTACTTCCTGAGTCTGCATACCGATGTATGAAATCTGCAAAGTTTTCGCAGAACTATACAATATGTAAACTTCTATAAATAAGCATTTTATAAATAGATATAAAGTCATTATATTTAACCAAAAACCTCAATAGAATATGCTCTACCATGTATTTACAAAACTATCAAGTTACTCACGTGTTGCCATGTTTTGCAATAAAACAATGATTATCAATGCTATATACATATTGGTGTAATCTATATTGTAACTATTGAAATATACTTTAGTTTTTTATTGAACTATTTTTGTAAAATAAAAAGTAATGTGAGCAGTCGTGGTTGTCCATAAAGAAACACACTATGATGAAAGTCGCAAACAGAGATTTATGTCAAAATAAAACATAATCCTATTACAAAAACCATCATAAATAAGTTATTATAATAAGATTATAATTATCTTTGTGTAAAACATGTAACCTATGACAAAAATAAATCCTTTCATAACCAGTGGCTATATTTCAGCAAAGTACTTTTGCGACCGTATAACCGAAACAACTACATTGACACGTTATATAACCAACGGGAATAATGTAGCTTTGATATCCCTCGTCGTTTAGGAAAAACCGGGCTGATAGAGCATTGTTTTTATCAGCAACAAATAAGGGAAGTATATCACACATTTTTAATCGATATATATGCAACAAAGAATTTTCAGGAGTTTGTATTTGAACTTGGTAAAGGTATTCTGAATGGTTTGAAGCCGCGTGGAAGAAAAGCATGGGAGCTGTTTCTCAAATGTTTATCCTCTCTTCGCACCAGTATCTCTTTTGATTTCAGTGGTAATCCCAGTTGGAATTTGGAAATGGGTGATATAAAGGCTCCCGCTATAACGCTTGATGAAATATTCCGTTATTTGGAAGAAGCGGATAAGCCTTGCCTGGTTTCCATTGACGAGTTTCAAGTCATAGCCAAATATCCGGAAGGGGATGTTGAAGCCATATTACGGACACATATCCAACATTGTTCCAATGCAAAATTTATCTATGCCGGTTCGCAACGTCATATGATGGGAGAGATATTTACTAGTCCGTCACGTCCGTTTTACCAAAGTACGGCCATTATGGAGCTGTCTCCTATTAATGTAGATATTTATACGGAATTCATAAAAAGACACTTTGCGGAGAATAAGAAAAAAATTGCAGTAGAAACAATTCAAGAAGTTTATAAACGTTTTGAAGGAATAACCTGGTACATTCAGTTTATGGCAAACTCGCTTTATGCAATGACTGCTGAAGGTGAGGAGTGTACTGTTGATAAAGTGAATTTTGCCATTGAAAATATTTTGTCACAACTAAATTTTACCTATTCTTCACTTCTGTTTCAACTCCCACCTAAGCAAAAAGAAGTCCTCATTGCTATTTGTAAGGAAGGAAAGGCTCAGGAAATCACTTCTTCTAAATTTTTAAAAACTTATAAGCTAACGGCGAGTTCTGTGCAAGGAGCCATAAGAGGACTTTTAGATAAAGATTTTGTAACTAATGAATTGGGAGTGTATAGCGTGTATGACAAGTTCTTCGATATTTGGTTAAGGAAACGGATCAGTTAAAAAGGAATACTATTGTTGACAGACCTTTTCTAGTGATGCAATAATAGAAAAATCGGTAAAAGCAGTTTGCCTTTACCGACTTTTACTTATAACATATTCTTTACCTCTATCAATTCTGGTCACTCGGAGAAATTTGAGAATTATTCTCTATTTCCGAGATGGGCAACTGATAAAGGAACGGACGTTCTTCCTGATTATAACGGAACTTGGCAGCAGAGAAGTGATTGTTGTTTTCTGCACCCCAGGTTTCATCCGTACGGTCTACAGGAATATTCAAACGACGATTGTCAATATATTCCAAGCCTTCTCCCCAGAACTCTACACGTTTTTGATAAATGATTTCCTCTATCAAGTCGGCTTTGTTTGTAAAGGTGTAATCATAATCGGGTTGACGGGTCTTCATGAAGTTTTCTAGTTCGGTTACAGCATCCGGAGAATTCTTGTGTGCCAAAGCTTCTATCTTTATCAGATAAGCTTCTTCCGAACGCATGTAGATATAGTCTCCCAATTCCCAACCGCTGAATGTACCTGCCTGGATATTTTCACGACCTGTACCGATGAATTTTACAGCCTGATATTCTACGGAAGCTGGCGTCTCAGTATCACGCAACAATGTCACACGGATAGGCTTACCGTTTTTATCTTCAGTATCCACACCTGTAGAACGGTCGCAGCAGAACCATTGCAGACGAATATCATTATCCGCGATGCGGTCTACAAACGGCTTAAAGGCGGCACGCCATACACCGATACCAGCATAGCCTTCACTGTAAGCATCCATCTGCGAGAAGTAAGATGCATAAATCGTACTATTATCTGCAGTAATGTCGCAGCCGAATACCACATCCGGCAGGCTGATGTTACTGAACCCTTGCAGTATCTGATTTTCATTCGTTAACATAGGGATGTTGTCTATCACTACTTGCGCATATTCTATCGCTTTATCCCATTCATGGATAACCATATTTGCACGGGCCAAGTGCATAGCTACTACGCAACCGTCCATATCCGTAGGTGAGGAGGTGTGTATCATATCCAACTGTTTGAAGAAGCCAAAGGCAGTAGTAAGGTCGCTCATGATTTGCTCATATATCTGGGCTACAGTAGCACGCGGCTGGTCGCCTTCCGTTTCTTCTGTGATAAGTGGCACGCATGGAGATTGCGAGAAGTCATATTTCTCTCCACGTCCCCATTTCGTTCCGTCTGCACCGGTATAATAAGAGTGTTGGTACAGATAGGTTAGTTGCAAGTAGGCATAGCCACGGAAGCCGAGAGCGATGGCACGATATTTCAAATTGGCAGGATCTTCACTGCTGGGGTCAATCAGTTTGAGAATATTATTGGCATTGGCTATGACACGATAGTATTCTTTCCAGCGATTGTTGGTCGGAGTATAGTTCTGTTGCCAATAATCCAACAAATAATGATAGAGACTCATACCGAAACGTCCGGTCATAATCATGTCGTTACCCATCAACGATGTCAGGTAATCAAAGCTCTTTTGACCGAAATAATTATGTTGCATATCGGTATCATAATACTTTTGCATATCAGAATACATACCTGCCACAGCGGCCGAAAAAGTTTTATCAGGGTCGTCCTGAGCCACATACTCAGTTGGTCTTCGGTCAAATAAGCGGTAACATCGGCATCTTCAACACAAGATGTAAGCAGGCTGCCGACAACGAGTACCTGCATCATATATTTTATTATCTTCATATACAAAACTTTTTTAGTTAGAATGTAAGGTTGATACCTCCTGAAATCACACGCATCGGAGAATAGCCTCCATATTCATCGTCAGCGCCTGCCATTGCCACACGGGGGTCAAATCCTTGACGTTTGGACCACAAGGCAAGATTGTCTGCTGTAGCATAAATGCGCAACTTTTCAATACCGAATTTCTGCATCAGGTTTTTTGGTAATGTGTAACCCAAAGTAATGTTACGGATACTGAAGTAGCTGGCCTTTATCAGATTGAGGTCTGACTGCTGAGTGAAAGAGTTAGAAGCATTGTCCGCATTCCAGATAGGGAGTGAGCCTGTACCTGTCTCCGGATTGAACGTCTTCCACATATCCTTGTTATGACCTACATAGAATGAGGAGCTCATACCATCCAAATAGGAATAATCATAAGCATAGCCTCCAATCTGGAAAGCCGTTGCTATAGAAAGATCAATACCTTTGTAAGAGAAAGTAGTACTGAAACCGCCATTAAAATCAGGCAATGCAGATTTGCCGATGAAATAGCGGGTTGCCTCGGCGTAAGTAGTAGTGGTAGTGCGGCCTATTACTTCTCCTTTATCATTTGTTTCGTCCATGTACCACATGGCATTTCCTTTTTCATCCATACCGGCATACATATAAGTATAGTATTCAAAGCGGCTCTTGCCTTCACGCAGGTTGAATGGACCACTGGTAATACCATCTTTGCGATTTTCTTCGGGCAGCGTCAAGATGCGGTTTTTGTAGTGGGAACCCACAAGCGATACCGTCCACTTCAAGTCAGGCTGATTGAAAATATCTACATTTACATCGAACTCTATACCGGTGTTTTTCATCGCACCCAGGTTTTCCCAGTTATATGGACGTCCGGCTGTAGAGAAAGCTACGGGACGCTTGAAAAGCATATCATCTGTACGGCGATAGAAGTATTCAAATGAACCATATACCGGTCGAACAAGCGGAAGTCTACACCCACGTCAAAAGTTTTCTGCTTTTCCCATGTCAAATCCGGATTACCGTAAAATTCCGGTGAATAGCCTAATTCAGCACCATTCCAAGTAACCGTATATTGGTCTTGGTAAGGTGTGTATACATAGGCGTAACTTCATCCGAAAGTATATTTTCATTACCCTGGGTACCATATGAAGCACGTATTTTCAGGTCATTTAACCAAGCGTCCGTTCCGTCCATGAATGCTTCATTGGAAATACGCCAAGCGGCCCCTACCGACCAGAAATTACCCCAACGGTCCAGGAAGCGGGAAGTACCGTCGCGGCGGAAAGCTGCTGAGATATAATATTTGTTATTGTAATCATAGTCTGCCATACCGAAATAGCCCTCGATGTTGTGGTTCACCTTGTAGCTATTGATGTATTGCATCTGTCCACCATTGTTCAGTTCCGGATTGCTCGGATTAAAAAAGTTTGTTTTCTGTCCGTCAAAATAGTCGTATTCATACTTATAGTATTCATGACCGACCTTAGCCGATAAGTGGTGGTAATCGCCGAATACATTGCTGTAGGCCAAAATTTGGTTGAAGTTGGTAGTTGTTGTGTTGATACTTGCCTGTGTACCTCGACCACCGAACGACTGTCCGTCACCGATAGTTGGCGTGTAATAGAGTGTTTCGCTGTCATTCGTAAAATCATAACTGTAATTTGCCGTAAACTTGAAATTCTTCAAGAATGAGATTTCTATATATGAACGTGAAGTCAGGTTATTATACACGCTTTCACGAATGTCCTCTCTCATGTTGGCTATCACATTTTGATTAGTTGCAGTAGGGCGTTTGGATGTACCGTCTGTTTCACCGTTTCCGGCATCATACATGGGACGTCCGTCTTCATAATATTTCATGTTACCTTCTGCGTCATAGGCATGAACCGAAGATAGAGCCCAGGAGCGTGCCACAGCGAAGGATTAGAAGCAGTTCCGGCATTTTCCTGTACACCGTTTTGAGTAGCTTTGGAATACCCTACATTGGTACCTACTTTCAACCAAGACTTCAGTTGGGAGTTAACATTGGCGCGAGCTGTAAAACGTTCATAAGAAGAACCTAATACATAAGAGTCATTGTCCAAATATCCCATAGATACATAGAAATCCGTACGGTCGTTACCACCTGATGCAGACACATTATATTCCTGACGGAAAGCGTTGTCGAACAAGGCATCAGCAAAAGTGTCATCATAACGCAAACGCGCATTGGGGTTAAGTTACCATCAGGTGTCACCAGATATTCTCCTTGCGGAATAATGTAAGCATTGTAATTACCCAGTTCGCCCAGCAAATCCTGACTGGCTGCCAAATTAGAATCTTCAATGGAGTTTCCGGCTGCCCAATAGGTATTACGAATACCGTACCAAGTCAGGCGATAGAACTCTCCGGGATCGGTAGCCATGTCATAATCCTTATACGCACGCTGTGCCACACCCCAACTACCGTCAAAGTTAATGGATACTTTGTCTTTACGTCCGGTCTTGGTCGTAATCATAACCACACCTCCGGCTGCACGAGAACCATACAAGGAGTTGGAAACAGCGTCTTTCGATACGTTCACCGAAGCAATATCTGTAGGATTGATATCCGATAACTTACCGTTGAAAGGCACGCCATCTACCACAATCAACGCATTATTGCTAGCCGAAATAGAACCTATACCGCGCAGGACGATATCGGCATCCTGTCCCGGCTGTCCGGAAGAACTTACTACCTGTAAGCCGGCTACAGCTCCTTCGAGTGCGTTTGAAACGGATGCAGCCTGCGAATTACTGATAATTTCATTCTTCACACTACTGATGGAGCCTACCAATCCTGCTTGCGTTTAGTGCCATAAGCTACTACGGTTACTTCATCAAGCAACTCTGTATCAGACTTTAATATTACTTTTAGGTTCGGTTTGATAGCTACTTCCTGAGTCTGCATACCGATGTACGAAATCTGCAAAGTTTTCGCAGAACTGCATTAAAATTAAATAGTTGATTATTAATATATTATATATTTGATAGAACTTATTATAATTAGTATAGTCTTCTTTAAAAGCCAATATAAGAGAGGTACGGGGTTTGGGAGTATACCCATTATCTACTTGAATTCAATATATACCATTGATATACAGCTATCTATGACAATAATACACTTTTATTATCATATTGAAAATTTACTTTCTGTTTTTTTCTTTATCTTTTTGTTGATATAATTTAATCAATTATATATTGAACTTAAACGAATACATTGTTATGGAGTACTATAGTGTATCTTGTATTAACTATTGTTCTTTTGTAAATATTTATAAATGCTTTATTCCTAAAGAAAGAATAATGTTTTGAGATGAGTTCTAATACGGGAAAAATCCCTCTATTTTAGATTGAATTTGTGAAAACAACCTAAAACAAAGGGATTTATTTACTTGGATTTATTTACCTCCGTTTATCCACGTCTTCTCAGAATAGATATAAGAACCGTCGCCGTAGGCTTCTTTCACATCCGGATTGCCGATGACCGCGCTGTTGCCATAGGGCAAGCGTTCCGGATAGCGGTTAATACCGCTTTGGGTGTTTCTCGGGTTAGTCAGTATTACATACTCTTCTCCCATTGCTTTCAAGCGACGCAGATCGTTGTAAGTTTCCACTTGCTCGTCCAATGCTTGCGCCACATATTTCTGTTCAAAAAGTTTTTGGAGTGTCGGTGTGCCCAAAGACATGGCATAGTTTTTTGCTATTGTTGCAGCAGTCTGTACAGTGGATTCATCTCCAAACCAAGTCAGAATTTCCGTAACAGAAGCTTCTACTGCTTTTTGATACGCCGAGGTGGCATCAATGTTTGATCGCAGTTGAACTTCTGCCTGAATGAAATAGAGTTCGGCCTCACTCATGATATGAATAGGCTGTGAACCGAACAAATACCATGCCGGCTGATATTTCATTACTCTGGCATCATCTACTGTCTTGGCAATAGTTTCATCTCCCGGAGTATAAGACTCTCCCAAAGCATTCAGATAATAATCCAAGCGAGGATCATCTGTGGCTTCCATCAAGTCTGCTACTATCTTTGAAGGTGCTGTGTACTGGCGGCTGAAAACATAGGCACTCCATGGATTGTCACATGTAGAACCGTTAAATCCTGTAACCGTAAATCCTTCGAATCCGTTGTCTATAGCTTTTTGTACGGCTGTTGCCACTTCTGAAAGTACGTTAGGTTCTACCGCCAGTTTATGCAACAGATAGCGTGCTTTCAGAGCGTGAGCAGCTGCGAGCCATTTAGATGCAACCCCTTTGTAGGCTATGTCCTGATTACCAGCACTTGTCAAACTTTTGCCTTTTTCCAAGTTACCGATAGCCTTGTCGAGTGTAGCCAAAATACCAGTATAAACATCTTTCTGTGCATCTAATTTAGGTTGCAAATTACCTTGTCCTTGCACAGCTTCGCTATAAGGAATATCACCGAACATATCGGTCAGGACACCGAAGTTTACAGCTTCCAATACTTGTGCCATACCCAGTATATCAAACTGTCCGACATTACCCGGTACTTCATTCTCTATTTTGCTCTGCATTTGGCGTATATTCTGTAAATTGCCATAGATAGAGTTCCATACATTGTTAAAGGTAGTAGAAGCAGCCCATTCGCTTGCGTTGCGCATTTCGGCAAACATTAATTGGTTGTTACCCATACCTATCTCTTGTTCATTGAGCGAGGAAAGGTAAAAAGCAAAGTCACCCGATACGGTACTGAAGCCTGTGGACATAATGGCATCTGTCAGTTGGAGTGCTGCCGGGACGGCTTCCGGTGAAGGTGTTCATAGTCCTTGTTGATACGGTCAAATGCATCTTCTGTACATGCTGTCAGTCCGAGAAGAGCCACCGTCAAAGTCATGAATATGTATTTTTTCATAATCGAAATCTTTATGTTGGTATGTTTAGAAATTAATAGTAAGACCACCGCCGAAGCTGGATGTGTTGGGAACTGAGAACCGTTCGAAGTATCCGCTCATATTATTATTGCCTTGTGAAGACTCCGGATCGAAGTTGGGCAAATTAGCCCAAACAAGTACATTACGGGCAAAGCCGTAAATCGAAATGTCGAAGATACCGAGTTTGGGCAATTGATAAGTTAAAGTCAGGTCGCGTAACTTGATAAAGCTCGTGTCATACACGCCGGATTCGGTGATATTGTAATAAGCCTGATAGTAATCGGCTTTATTTACTTCAACTGTATTGGGCTGTCCCGTTGCTTCATCTATGCCTTCAGCAACCATACTTCCTTCGTGATAAGGAAGTGACTCTTTGGTAGCACCAAAATAATTCAGAGTCATGTTTGTTCCGTGATACATCTTTCCACCTTGTTGCCAACTCCATGTGGTAGAGAGTGAAAGACGTTTATAACGGCCACCCAGCGTAAAACCAGTAGTGAAGTCCGGAGAGCAGTTGCCCAAGTCTTGGCTATTGCCCGATGATTGAGGTAAACCGTTTAGCAACAGCAAATTGCCTGCTTCATCGCGTTTGAAGCCCAAACCATATATGTTCGGATAAGTACATCCTGCCTGTGCACGAATTTGTGGTTCTACAAATCCACCCAGCATAATGGATTCCACACCCGGAGCCAGTTCTATAACCTTGTTGTTTACTTTGGTAAAGTTGATACCCAAATTCAGGTCGAAATCTTTGGCTTGCAGAATAGCGGCATTAATAGAAAGTTCGTGAGCATGCGTGCGCATTTTTCCGGCGTTGGTCAACATTTCCTGATAGCCGGTCGCTCCATCTACGGGCACATAAAATATCTGATCTTCTACATTCTGCAAACTGTATGTGTATTCCACTTTCAAACGGCTGCCAAAGAAATGCAAATCGGCACCTACTTCATAATTGGTCGTATTTTGCGGTTTCAATCCTTCATCATACACGCGGTAATAGGGTGTGAAAGTAGATACTCCGCTGGGTAGAGGATAAGTAACCGGATAGTAAGAGTACATACCGCTGCCGTAGGTAGGAGTGTAATAATAATTGGCATAATAGTCGCCGGCCTGACCTACTTGTGCGAACGAAGCACGGAGTTTACCGTAGTTTAGTATTTTATTGTTCTGCAAGAAAGATAATTTGGTGAACTCCCAACCCAGGGATACCGAAGGATAGAAGAAACTACGACTGCCGCGCGGCATGGTCGACACATAGTCATTACGTCCGGTTACGGTCAGGTACACCTGGTCTTGCCATGACATTGAGAGACTTCCGAAAAAGCCTACTGTACGTTCCTGCCGTTTATATTCATTGGCTGTCAGTGAAGTAGCGTTACTGATGTTGGTAAAACCGGGAAAATTGAAATTGCTGCCATAATAATCCCACTTACGAATGCTTTCATGGTTGAACTCATTGCCCAATATTACATTTAGCCGCCATTCATCACTTTTACCGAATTTTCCGTCAAAATTAACAGTGAATAGGTTATTAAAAACGTTATGCTGAGAACCGTAATTCTCTATGTCTCCACCCTTCAATGATGATGTACTGCCCATTTCGCGTACATCAGTGTAATCTGATGTCCAGATGTCAAGACCTGCCTGTTCTCTAATCTTGAATGAAAAGTTCTCTCCCAAGCCTAAATCCGGTTGATATTCCAGATAGGTATTACCAAAAGCACGGTTGGTATGTTGGAGGTATTCGTTATCGTTCCAGCCACCAATAAGTTGGTAAATGAAGTGGAACGGAATAATATCTGGTTCGTTGGATTGCCAGGTTCGTGATTGGGAATTCCTTTCAAATCATATTCAGATGGAGCGGAGTAAACCACATTCATGATACCATCATTGGCTCCTGGTGCGGACGTTATTTTAGTAGATGAATAGTTGATGGAGAATCCTGTATTCCACTGCGGATTGATTTTCCAGTCTACCAATCCACGTGCTCCCCAACGATCCATACCTGTTGAAGGGATAATGCCATTCTGGTGTGAATTATTCACGCCGAATGAATAATTTACTCCGTTGATGCTTTGCGATAGATTCACATTGGTGTTTTCTGTGAATCCTATGCCTAAAAAGTCGCCTACATTATCATAAATCTGTGGCGTAGTCCAGCCGTCCAAACCAGCTTGTGCACGTTTGGGATTATAATATTGTCCTTCGCGTATACCATCTGTCGCAGTGTATTGATTGTTCACGTTGCCGCCATATTTGGGGTCGTTAGCCAATTCGCTGATTTTCGGTCCCCAGGTCATGGAAGAAGACGGGTCATATCCTGCGGTAATGCTGTTGCCTTGCGAATAAACATCTTGGCGTTCGAATTTGCGTGAAACCCGTTGTGCACTCAGATTTGTTGAAATCGTTACGCTTGGTTTATTCATATTGTTTTTGGAACCGCGTTTGGTCGTAATGACAATTACACCGTTGGATGCACGGATACCATACAATGCGGATGCTGCCTGTCCTTTCAGTACATTCACAGACTCTATATCCTCAGGATTGATGTCAATGCTGCGATCAGCATAATTGGCACCTGTCACAGATTTTTCAGTGTCAAAATCAGCTGTTGTATTCACAGGCATACCATCGATTACATATAGCGGCTGGTTGTTACCATCAAACGAGCGAGCACCACGAATTACAATCTGAGAAGAAGCACCCGGTGCACCCGATGACTGACGGATATCTACACCCGTCAGCTTACCTTGTATGGCGCTGGCAAGCGAGGTTGTTCCTGCTTTATTCAGTTGTTCTGAATTCAAATCCTGTGCCGCATAGCCTAATGCTTTGCGATCGCGTTTGATACCCATAGCAGTTACTACCACCTCATCCAATTGTTCGGCATCTGATTTGAGTATCACTCTTACATTTGGTTTGATTGCCACATCCTGCGTTTGCATACCAACGAACGAAATTCGCAAAGTTTTCGCAGAACTCACAAAAATATAAGTTGTTTAAAATTAGATCTTTACGAGTAATAATAAATTTGCCATTTAGAACAAAAGTATTTACACGTGTTATTCTAACCGTATCTAATAATCGAATTATATTACCAAAATGCTACCTATAATCTATAATAACTGTTGATTATTAGTGCTTTGCATGGATGGCTGTTGGGTAATAATCATATCATAAATATACTTGCCGTGTTTTTTAATGGCATTTTGTAAGCAAAAAACATTAGTAGCTTAAGTCTCTCGTTTATAATTTGAATTCTGCCTCTCTATGAAGTTTAAAAATGAAAATCATCTGTTACGCTATCACGTTGTAGGGGATATTCCTCTGATACAAGGTATATTGTACCATGTAAGATGGACGTGATAGATAAAATTATTTACAACTATCTATCACGCCACATATCTTCTTAAGAATGGTCTAGACTGTATGTGTATTTACCTCCGATTAAATAGAATAATTTATTGGTTACCAGTATAAAACTTTTGTTTTTTCTCCAAGGAACTAAAAATTTCAGCACTATAAAATAACTTGCTTACTACTTATTAAAGCTGTTATCTGTTTTTTTTTTAATACCCAGTGCTGCTTGCTTCATTTTTTCCAAGTCGTGAACAATCGTCATATCCATAATATTGGTATACACTTGTGTCGTTTTTACACTTTTATGACCAAGCAGTTTTTGTACAGTAGTGATATTTACACCATTATATATAAGTAAAGTTGCATTGGTGTGACGGGCTGTGTGAAATGAAATCTTTTTTGATAATCCTGCCAACTTTGCAATGATTATCAGGTCTTTATTGATATTTGAGTTATCTCTTAAGCGGAAAAAAAACTCCAGATTATTGCGGTATTTATTAAGGATTACAATTCCTTTGCCTGCAAAAAGGAGATAAAGGGGTAACCGCACTTCTGTTCCGGTCTTTACAGATTTATATATAAGCCACGTTTCCTGATTTATGTCTACAATGTTTTTCTTTGATAAATTTGTAAAATCAGAGTATCGCATTCCTGCATAACAGCAGAACAGAAAAGCATCCAATGACTTTTGCAGTTTCATATGCTTGCCCGTCAGGCTCAAACGTTCTAATTGTTCCAGTTCTTCTGGAACTAAATGGGTGTGTTTGTTCTCCACGGTTTTTATTTTATACTTCCTGAAAGCATATTTCTGGATTTCAATATATTCTTTATTAATAGCGATATTTATGTGACGTTTTAAAATTGTTTCATATGTTTCGCAATGGTATTGGTATGATATCCTTCTGTTGCAGGAAGTACTCAAAAGATGAAACGAACTCGAATGATCAAATCGGAAAATACTATATCCTTTTGAATTCTTCGCAGTAATAGAAGAGTAGAAAGATGATTGCGTTTGGTACTATCCTTTAAAGACGAATTCGAAACTTCTTGCTTAAAGAAGGATATAAATGAAGAATTGTTCTCTCTGGCAGCTAAGGCATCTTTTAATAATTCCAACGATATGCGTTTGCCCTGCTGCCATAACTCCAATTCTTTTTTCTCTATTGCTGCGACAAATTCGTAAATCAGGCGGTTGAGAGCATCTGCATTAGGGTGGTTTTTTACAACTAGTTTTTTTGCATCCCATTGTTCAGGCTTCAGATAGACTTTGGTTGAAAAGTATTTCTTCTTTCTGTCCAAATAAGCTTCTACCTGTACTAGTGCCATTCCTCTTTTGTTCAGACATTTCTTTCTGTTGTACACAAGACTGTAAATAATTTTATTCATCTCAAATTGTTTTGATTAATACTATAAACAAATAAGATGATATTCTGTGCAAAACAGGGTTTGAATAAGAATTAATATCTGCAAAAAAAGACTCCTTCTTTGACGGTCTGTTCTTTGAAGTTATCCAAAATATTCAAGATGTCTTGCTTAATTGGATGAACTTGCGCAAATATGAGAGTATTTTTTAACTATTTTGTTTTAAAATATATGTATTCGGATTAATAATGGAGCAAAATGATTAAAACAGAGTGGTAGCAAACATCATTATTTTAAGGTTCTATAATTGTATAAAACATGCTATTCAGCATAAAATAATCGAAAAGATTAACAATTTGATAGATTTACAAGGTTTTTTCAATAAAATAGTTGTATGTTTCATATTTATTAATATATTTGCATTTTGTTAGAATGAAGAGACAATTAATGTAAAGTTAAACTTTAAGAGAGAATTTATGAAAAGAAAATTAATGCTGTTATTGGCCTGCCTTTTTGTGGGCATAGGTCTGGTAACTGCCCAAACACAGAAAGTCACAGGTGTTGTGATTTCTGAAGAAGATGGGCAGCCAGTTATTGGAGCTTCTGTATTGGTAAAAGGTACGCAAATCGGTGCTATTACCAATGTAGATGGTGATTTTACATTACTGAACGTACCAAGTTCTGCGAAAACTTTGCAGATTTCGTACATCGGTATGCAGACTCAGGAAGTAGCTATCAAGCCGAACTTAAAAGTGGTATTGAAACCTGATACTGAGGTGCTTGATGAAGTTGTAGTAACCGGATAATGGTACTTTCAAAAAGTCCTCATTTACAGGTTCTGCATCAAATGTGACTACCGAAAAGTTACAGGATTTACCTTCCATCAGCGTGCAAGATCGTTTGGCAGGTTCTGTTGCCGGTGTTCAAATCACTTCTACTTCCGGTCAGCCCGGCTCCGTTGCTCCGTGCGTATTCGCGGTATGGGGTCTATCAATGCCAGCAATGAACCATTATATGTCATTGACGGAGTGCCCATGCTGAACGGAAACGTCAGCGAATTCACTTACGCAGATTCCGGTAACAGTCTAATGGCTACACTGAATAGCAATGACATAGAGTCCATGACGGTGATCAAAGATGCTGCGGCTGCCTCATTGTATGGTTCGCGTGCCGCTAATGGCGTTATTGTCATAACAACCAAAAAAGGTTCTGCCGGCAAAACCAAGATAGGGGTAAGAGCAGACTGGGGTATGTCTAATATGGCAATCGATTATCGACCGATTCTCGACGGTAAGCAAAGACGTGAAATCCTACACTTGGGCTTTGAGAATTATGCCAAATATACCCTTGGTTATGATGCAGAACAAGCAGCAGCTTTGGCCAATAAAAACATCGATGAATATGCAGCAGAACCCTGGTCAGGATATACAGACTGGAAAGATGTCTTATTCCGTAACGGTAGCCACCAGAATTATGAAGTAAATGCACAAGGCGGTAATGAAAAAACGAGGTTTTATACTTCTTTTGCTTATACAAAGCAAGAAGGTATTACAAATGTATCAGGCTATGAGCGTTTCACCGGTCGCGCCAATGTTACACACCAAACCGACAAAGTGTTATTGGAAGCCAACGCCATGTATACCAATTCAACCCAAAACGTAAATAATGAAGGGACCAGCTTTGCAAGCCCTATCATGTGCTATGCAATGACTGCCTCTCCCTCTACATATCCATATAATGAAGACGGTTCATTCAGCAGTAACTTCCCTGCACTGAATGGTGCCAACCCTATACAAACTGAAACATATAATTACAACAGGGCTACCATAAACCGCTTCCTCGGTTCAATGGCCGCTACCTGGACTATTTGGGATAATCTGAAATTGAAAGAAGCCATCAGCTATGACTTCAACCAAAACAATGAACGTATATGGTGGGATCCCCGCAGCAACGACGGTCGTTCATCAAACGGTGTTTATCAGCGCGTTATGGGCAACAGAGGCAGTTAAATACACAAACACAATTATCTTACAACAAATCCTTCGGATTACACAATCTGGATGCTTTGGTAGGCTTTGAAACCGAAGATTATAAATATGATTATTTATATGCCAACGGAAACCAATACCCTTCTTACCTGCCGGAAATAGAAAATGCAGGCGATAGCCGTGCTTCAAGCCATGTAGAACGATACAGAATGACTTCTTTCTTGGGACGTATCAATTATGACTACAATAACAAGTATTATTTTAGTGCAAGTTATCGCCGGGATGGCAGTTCCCGCTTGTCAAGAGAAAGCCGTTGGGGAGATTTCTGGTCTATATCCGGTTCTTGGAGACTGAGTGAAGAAGCTTTCATGCAGGATATCAAGCATGTGCTGACCGATGCCAAATTACGTGTATCTTACGGTGTGAACGGTACACAACCCACAGATTTATACGGTTATTTGGGCGTATATGAATTTGGTTATAACTATGCAGGAAATGGCGGTTCGGCTGAAGCTCGTTTTGACAATCCCAATATGAAATGGGAAAAGAATTACGCAACCAACGTAGGTTTGGACGTTACGCTGTGGAACAGATTGTCGATTACTGCAGAATGGTATAACCGAGACACTAAGGATTTGTTGATGAGCAAGAATATTTCAGCCGTGCCGGGTGTAATCAATAGTAGCGGTGGAGCCACTATGCTGATGAATGTCGGCTCTATGAGAAACCGCGGTGTTGAATTTGAAATTAAATCCACCAATATCCAAAACAAAGACTGGTATTGGAGCACATCCTTGAACTTCGGACACAACAAAAACACCTTGTTAAAACTGGACGGCGAACAGAACGAAATGATTGACGGCATAGCCATTCATCGTATCGGAGAGGCTTATCAATCATTCTATGCTTACGAATACGCAGGTGTTGATCCGGAAACCGGATCGGAAATGTTCTACATTAACGGAGAAGATGGAAGTCGTGAAACCACCATACATTCAAATGAGGCCAATAAGGTGATTATCGGTTCGCCCGACCCGAAACTGACCGGTGGTCTGACTAACTTTGTAAGTTGGAAATTCATAGATTTAAACTTTACTCTGACTTACTCTTTGGGCGGTCATGCATACGATGCTGCAACTTGGTTACAGTCTAATGGCGGTACTTACAACTATGTAGGTAATGTTCCGGCATACTATAAGATTGAAGATACCTGGAAGCAACCGGGCGACAACGCTAAATTGCCCCTATTTGCCTATGGCAATAAAAATACGGTTTCTTCACGTTGGATGATGCCTACCGATCACTTACGTTTGAAAAACCTGACCATAGGTTTCACTCTTCCAAGCAACTTGTCCAAAAAGGCCGGAATAAACAAATTAAGAGCTTACATTTCGGGTAATAATCTGCTTACCTGGAAATCCAAAGACTTGTATGTAGATCCAGAAACCCCTGTTGACGGACTGTGTTACTTCGAGACACCTGCATTAAGAACAATTACATTTGGTATCGAACTTGGTTTCTAATTAAAATCTTTACTTAGCATATACATTATGAAGAAAATATATAATATCCTAGCATTAGCAGCAGTCACGACAGGGCTTTCGTCCTGTGTGAATAACTGGCTGGACCAAACTCCTTCTAACGGAACGCCAACAAGTTCCGCCATTACCAATTATAATGATGCCCGCACAGCAATGTATGGTATGTATGATGGCCTGCAAGGCAATTCCACTTACACCCAGTACTATGCAGCTCGCATGTTCTACTATGGAGATGTCCGGGGGGACGACATGCAGGCACGCACTCAAGGTATGCGCACCTCTTCTTGCTATGAAATGCGATATACCGCAGATGATGCCCCAAACATGTGGAATATACAGTACAATGTGATAAGACGCGCCAATCGCTTGATTGAGGCTGTAGATAACAAGACAATTACCGATGCGGAAAATTTTCAGGCTGAATTGGCAAATATCTACAATCAGGCCAAAGTAATACGCGCTTAGTACATTTTGATTTGGTAAAAGTGTACGGCATGCCCTATACATACGATGAAGGTGCTTCGCTTGGAGTACCTTTCGTTGACAAACCACTGGATCGTGATGCACAACCCGGACGTGACAAGGTAGCCGATGTTTATGCTAAAGTTGTTGCAGACCTGAATAATGCCATCGACTCAGAAGCACTGACCGTATCCAAAAAAGCAGGTGAAAAACAAGGCTATATCGATTTATGGGCAGCTAAAGCTTTGCTGTGCCGAGTGTATCTATACATGAACAAAAATCAGGAAGCCTTCGATTTAGCAAAAGAAATCATCGACGACTCTCCTTATGAATTATGGACTCCCGAACAATACGCTGAGGCATGGGACAAGCAAGATCCGAACCATACAAAAGAAATGATTTTTGAATTGATAAACAATGGTTCTGATGACTGGGCCGACCGTGAAGGCATAGGCTACTTGCTGAATGAACAAGGATATGCCGATGCTATCTGTACAAAATCATTTGTTGATATGCTGCAAACCGATCCTGCAGATGTCCGTAACGAAGTGTGATACCAGCAATGTACGACAAAGACTTGAAGAAAAACTATGGGGAAAATCCAATTTTCATCAATAAGTTCCCGCTGGGAGCACTGGGAGATATGCGCCTTGCCAACTTGCCGATTTTACGTCTGTCCGAAGTTTACCTGAACGCAGCCGAAGCTGCTGCCAAACTGGGCGGAGCAGCCAAAGCAGAAGGTATAAAATATCTGAACGATTTATTGGACAAACGCACCAAAACTCCAACAGCCAAAGTATCCGATGCTATTGCTGATGACGAATTCCTGAGCAAAGTTTTGATTGAACGCCGTAAGGAACTGGTTGGCGAAGGGCAACGCTTTTTCGATGCCATGCGCAATAACGAAACGATTGTACGCTATAGCAGTGAGGAAAACCAAGGCTGGCACTACTCATTACTTAAAGAATCACAAAGTTTCGACCGTACGTATACAAAAGCATTGTTGCCTATTCCTGTAAGTGAAACCAATGCCAACCCGACTTTGAAAGCACAGCAGAATCCGGGTTATTAAACAAAGCCTAACCAGTACCGTTTGTCGTAATAGCAGAAAAGACAAACCGGTAGTTAAGCTTTCTGATGATAAAACATAAAGCATGATATGGTATTTCATGCCAGCTATAAAAAAAGTTGCAAACGGAAGACTGTTTTCCTGTTTGCAACCTTTTTTTCATTACTGCCAAATTCCGGCTCTCTTATTTAATTACATCAAGCAACCTTCCTTTACAATATCCGTCAATATCGGCTTCACTCCGCTAACGAAACATTCTACGGCAATCACCATCAAGATGAGTCCCATAAGGCGCATCATCACATTATTACCGGTTTCCCCTAATAAATTGACCAAACGGGTAGAAGCCTTCAATATCAAGAATGTAAGAAAATAAATAAGGCAATAGTGCCTATAAGCACCCCTTTCATCTCAAAGGAATGTGCATCTTGCATCAGTACGATTGCATTGGCAATAGCGCCCGGACCACATAACATCGGAATACCTAAAGGAGTAATCGAAATATCATCCGCATAGGTCTTGATTTCTTCATCTTTCAATTTCATCGGTGTATAGCGTGCCTGCAGCATATCAAAACCAATCTTGAAAATGATAACGCCACCCGCTATTCGGAAACCGTTTGTCGAAATACCGAAAAACTTGAAGAGGAATTGCCCGGCAAAGACAAAGACCATCAATGTGATAAACGAGACTAATGTTGCGCGCTTTACGATAGAACAACGTTCTTTATCGGTCATACCCTGCGTCATAGTCAGAAAAACCGGCATTGTGCCCAACGGATTAGTCAACGTAAAGAAGGATGTGAAACACAACAATGCAAAAGGAATGAGAGTTTCCATAATAGTATTTTTAGATGTTCATCATTGGAAACAAAAGTACAACTAATCTGTCAATGTCACAAAAAATTAAATAAATCTTTCAAATCAGTAATCTGATAGGTAGGAGCAAAAGGCAAGTCGGTACGACCGGACAAGTTGTAAAACACCTGGTGCATGCCTACTCCCGCCGCTCCGACTATATCATTTTCCCAACTATCTCCGATCATCAGCGAATTATTCAACTCGGACTGGGTTGTCGAAAGAGCAAAATGAAAAATCTCAGGCCAAGGCTTCAGGATTCCGATATCATCGGAAAGAACCACTTTTTTGAAATATTCATCAATGCCCGACGAACGCATTTTATGACTTTGGAGTTCTTTAAACCCATTTGAAAGAATGTACAAATTGTATTTTCCCGAAAGATATTCCAGCACTTCACGCGCATGTGGCATCAATTTGCTTTTGGTAGGAATCATTGTAAGAGCATCTCTTTCGTAAGCCTTTGCCAAAGTGGAGTCACCTGCTCCTACAGCCTCCAAAGGATAAAGATAACGTTGACGGTTTAACTCTTCTTTCGTGACTTTACCATCTGCATACTCTGCCCATAAATCCAGATTGCGACGCTGATAAAGTGAATAATAATGCTCGAACGAATCGAAATAGCGATCGTATCCATACTTCCAGTACATTTCTTCATAGGTATCACGAGCATGAGAGAGAACGCCCAAAGCGTATCGTCCAAATCAAAAAAAAGATTTTTATAAAGCATAAAAAAGAATACTAAAAAGGCTGTTTCAAAAGCAGGCCTACAAACGAAACGCACTTTTGAAACAGCCCTATCAATTATCAATCAAGTAACTATTTCACTTGAATTACCAGATACTTGGAAACGCTCCAGAATTCTTTCGGATTAGTAATCTTCAATGTCAACTGATCTTTATCATCTTTTTCCAAGGCATAAGAACCGGTAGGATGGGTAGTCAGAATATCGGCATCTTTGGAATACAGTTTGATTTCTTTGGTAGTACGAATATCAACCTGGGTAAAATAATCCTTATTGACATCACCATCTTTCAAGACCGAACCTTTTTTAAATAATCCGGAACCGCTCAGAATTTTCTGGTCTTTCAGTTCTTTCTTCGTTCCGAATACAAACCATGCAGTATTAAGCGCTTTATCCTGTTCTGCACTGTCTTGGCTTTTGCCTCATTCTCAGCAGTCAATTCACTCTTGACAGCATTCAAATCCGTAACGGCGGCATCCAACTCCTGGATACGGATATTCTTAGAAGCCAGTTCGGCCTGTAACTCTTCGATACGCTGGGTTTTCGCATTCAGTTCCTGTGTCAAAGACTCAACGGCTCTTTTTAACTGAGAAGAGTTGGTCTTGCTGTTTTTCAACATAGATTGCAGCTTGGCAATCTGCTCTTTGTTCTCTTCCATTTGCTTACGGATGAATTCAATATCAGAGGCTATCTGCTGTTTAGCATTCAGAGAACCCTCTGCAACTGCACCACGCTGCAAGTCTACACGGCTTTCTGCCGCATTGATTTGACGAAATCCTTCCGAAATATCATTGAAAGTGCCCATCATTTCATCCAGTTCAGCATTACGCTGAGTCAGTTCCATTAAAAGAGAATCATTCTCAGCTTTCAACTGATCTTTGCTACCACCTGAAAAGCTGTCACATGAAGCCATAACGGCTGTACATACAATCAAAACTGCTAACTTTTTCATACGCTTTTTGTTTTACGTTTTGTTAATGAAGTTATTTAATCGTCTATTCCTGCTACTACAATCACTATCTCACCACGCGGTTCGTTGGCTGTGAAATGTTCTATCAATTCGGTAAGAGTACCACGTACCGTCTCCTCATGTATCTTGGATATTTCACGGGAAACGGACGCCTGCCGTTCCGAACCGAAATATTCTGCAAACTGCGTCAGTGCTTTTACCAAACGGTGGGGAGATTCATAGAAAACCATTGTCCGGCGTTCTTCCGCCAAACCTTTCAGACGTGTCATCCTACCTTTCTTCTGAGGAAGAAAACCCTCAAAGCAGAACTTCTCGTTGGGCAATCCGGAAGCCACCAATGCCGGAACAAAAGCAGTAGCCCCCGGCAGGCACTGTACTTCGATACCGTTGCGGACACACTCGCGAACCACCAGAAAACCCGGATCGGAAATACCTGGAGTACCGGCATCTGAAATCAACGCCACAGTCTCACCACCCTTTATTCTATTTACAACACTTTCTACTGTTTTATGTTCATTAAATTTATGGTGAGACTGCATCGCATTCTTTATCTCAAAATGCTTCAGCAATATTCCGGAAGTACGCGTGTCTTCTGCCAGCACCAAATCCGCTTCCTTCAATATGCGGATAGCGCGAAAAGTCATATCTTCCAAATTTCCTACTGGCGTAGGCACTACATAAAGTTTTCCCATATCCGCTACTTTTTTAACTGAAATACTTCTTGAGAAGTTCTATAAAATCAGCAGCCGCCTCATTTTCTTCATCCGGTTGTACAGTTGACATAAATACAGACATAGCCTCATCCAAAGAGGAAGCCCCACCGCAAAGGCGCACCACCTCATTCATACGTGTCGCATCTCCGGCAAACAATTCACGGGTAAAACGAAACGAATCATTCAGACTGATAGCATGTTGTAAGTCCGTAGCCGGCTTAATACGTTCGGCAAGAATCTGAGAAGCAGGTACTGCAATATCCGAAACGTGAGTTGCCTCAACCGGAACATCAGCAACCGGTTCGGAAATCACTTCCGATTCAGTTGTTTTCTCCACAATGTCAGAAGCAACATGTTCCACCGGAGTTATCACAAAAGTGTCGTCCAACAGTTTGGTCAGCGCATCCAACCGCTCCTGCATCTGATGAATATTCCTTTTAGCAACTATTCTCAACACAGGATTTGTATCAGTGAGCATCGACTGTATCAAACATTTCAATTCCTGAACATCCAGTTCTATATCATTCAATAATGCTTGCATATCCTTTTCCTGTCCGTATTAATGGCACAAATGTAGAAATAAATAATGAAAAAATATCCGGAAGCGAACAAAATCATTACTTTTGCGACTGAATATAACACTCAAAGATATGGTATTATTTTCGGAAGACCACATACAAGAAACCAAACGTAGAGGAAGAATTGAAGTTATATGCGGATCCATGTTCTCCGGCAAGACAGAGGAACTGATACGCCGTTTGAAACGTGCCAAATTGCCAAGCAACGTGTAGAAATATATAAGCCGGCAATAGACACGCGTTACTCAGAAGCAGATGTCGTATCGCATGACAGCAACATCATATCCTCTACACCGATAGACTCATCGGCAAGCATACTGCTATTCACCTCCGAAATAGATGTAGTAGGCATCGACGAAGCGCAATTCTTTGACGAAGGTCTGATTGATGTATGCAACCAGCTTGCCAACAATGGTATACGTGTAATAGTAGCCGGATTGGATATGGATTTCCGCGGTAATCTTTCGGCCCCATGCCGGGGCTGTGCGCCATTGCAGATGAAGTTTCCAAGGTGCATGCCATTTGTGTAAAATGCGGACAGCTTGCTTCATTCTCTCATCGTACTGTAAAAAATGACAAACAAGTTCTGTTGGGTGAAACAGCCGAATACGAACCCTTGTGCCGAGAGTGTTATTTACGGGCGATAAAGGAAGACCAGCAAACAGCAAGCGATTAATAAATTTAATACAGGATTCTATGGAACGTAAAAAGATTACATTCGACAGTTTTATCCGCGGTGTCATTTTAGGAGTTATCATTATCGGCATATTAATGCTTTTGAAGCGTTTAAGCAGCGTTCTATTACCTTTCTTTATCGCTTGGCTTATTGCCTATCTGGTATATCCTTTGGTCACATTTTTCCAATACAAGCTAAAATTAAGAAATAGGATTGTTTCCATATTCTGCGCATTACTCACACTTCTGATTGTGGGTGCCGGAGCTTTTTATCTGTTAGTGCCCCCTATGATACAAGAATGCGGCAGAGTACAGACTTTATTGGTCCAATACTTTTCGCACGGAACATATAATAGTAATGTGCCCACCTCTCTTTCCGATTTTTTACGAGATAATATCGATGTTAAATTTATAACCGAACTATTCAATAAAGAGAACCTGTTGGATGCGCTCAAAGAAGCAGTTCCCCGCCTATGGTCTTTATTATCGGACTCCGTTGACTTATTATTCAGCGTATTCACCATATTCATTATCTTACTATACGTTATCTTCATTTTATTAGACTACGAAAGCATCGCAGAAGGTTGGACGCATCTCGTGCCTATGAAATACCGTTCTTTCGTGGTAGGCATACTCAATGACGTAAAAGTAGGTATGAACAGATACTTCCGCGGACAGGCATTCGTAGCCTTATGTGTCGGCATTTTATTCAGCATAGGCTTTCTTATCATAGACTTCCCATTAGCCATAGGTCTCGGTTTGTTCATCGGGGCATTGAATATGGTGCCTTATCTTCAAATCATCGGTTTGGTTCCTACTATCATACTAGCAATCCTGAAAGCCTCCGACACAGGCGATAATTTTTGGATAATCATCGCCTCAGCCATGGCAGTATTCATTGTAGTGCAAACTATCCAAGACGGATTCATCGTGCCACGTGTTATGGGGAAAATTACCGGACTAAATCCTGCTATCATTCTATTATCACTTTCCATATGGGGTTCATTAATGGGAATGTTGGGAATGATTATCGCACTACCGCTCACAACGCTGATGCTCTCCTACTATCAACGTTTCATTATCAACAGAGAAAATATTCATAAGACAGAATCAGCTGATAATCAAGCAAAAGAAATAAACAACTAAAATAATGCAAACTTTTTTTTCGTTATAAGTCTTGCATATTAAATATAAAATCCATATCTTTGCACCCGCTTAACAGCAATAAGGATTGATTCGCTAGCTCAGCAGGTAGAGCACAACACTTTTTAATGTTGGGGTCTTGGTTCGAACCCAAGCGGATCACTTGAAAATCAACCAGTTATCTAAAAGATAAGCTGCTTTTTCTTTTGTATATACTGCGATTGATGCTTGATGTAA
>ENA-OQCX01000021-OQCX01000021.1-human-gut-metagenome-genome-assembly--contig:-NODE-21-length-70218-cov-5.930390_pt1 | contig 70218 bp, 81 predicted proteins | sample MGYA00242762_ERZ504587 | MGnify/ENA primary metagenome ERZ504587 (study PRJEB26092, sample SAMD00036337) | human gut metagenome | host: Homo sapiens | study: EMG produced TPA metagenomics assembly of...
CATTTCTTTTTAGAAACGGTACATCATCTTATGCCATTTTGCACCGCCATGCGTCGAGTCGGAAAGTTCGATATATTCGTATCCGATCCTTTTGTAGAATGGAATCATATGATCCTTGCACGTAAGAACAACGGCTTTTTTGTCACGCTCTCCTGCGCTTTTTACCATATGACGCATCAGTGCTTCTCCAATGCCCTGTTTCTGGAACTTCGGATTGACGTCCAGTCCGAAAATCATCTGATAATCGCCGTCCGGGTTGTGCAGCGTGGCGTCATGGTAGAGTGCATCCGCCAGATAATCGGTATCCGCACAGCAGCCATTGCAGAAGCCTGCGATTTCGCCGTCTTCAGTTTCCGCCACAAAAAAGCTGTTTTTGCAGGTTTTGTACCGCTCCATGAAGTCTTCATAACCTGCCGCCTCGGCAGCCGGGAAGCATAGCGCCTCCACCTCGGCTACCTTTTTCAGATCTTCCTCTTTTACCGGACGGATCGTATACTTTACTTTTCGTTTTAAATAGGGCTTCAGTCCCGCAACGACTTCTTCCACCGTTCCATCCACGAACGGATTCTTCAGTCCTGCCAGCTCCAGCAGTGCAAAATATCCCTTGCTTCCGCCTGCCTGGCAGAGACGGTAATAATCGTCCCACGCCTTTTCCGGCTCTTTTTTGGAACGCTCAAAGAACTGGAAAGCACAGATCTGTGCCAGCGCATAATCAATATAATAGAACGGGTTCACAAAGATATGCTGCTTCTGCATCCAGAAACCGCCCTCCTCGAGGAACTTGTGGCCGTCATAATTTCTCCATGGCATATAGGTCAGCTCTAACTGATGCCAGATCGCACGGCGCTCCTTGGCCGTCATGCCGATATTTTCAAATACCTTATGCTGGAACTCATCCACACATACCATGTACGGAATCACTTCCAGCGCGCTCATCAGGTGCGCATAACGGTAATCATCTGCTTTCTCTCCAAAGAATGCATTCATCCAGGGGTATGCGAAATGCTCCATTGTCATCGAGTGAATCTCCGCCACCTCGCTTGTCGGGAATACCATATCCATAAACGGAATCTGTTTTGCCGCCGTATACGCCTCGAATGCATGGCCCGCCTCATGAGTCAGAACATCAACGTCCGCGCTCGTACCATTAAAGTTGGAGAAGATGAACGGCGCCTTGAACGTATTCAGAAATGTGCAGTAACCGCCTGTCTGTTTCCCGGCTTCGTCTCCAGGTCAAACACTCATGCTCCACCATAAAGTCAAAAGAACTCACCCGTCTCTTTCGACAGCTCATGGTACATCTTCTGCGCCTTCGCAACCAGTTCCTCCGTCGTTCCTTCCGGAACCGCGTTTCCTTCCGGGAAAATCAGCTCCTCATCGTAATAATGCAGCCTGTCCACTCCAAGCCGTTTCTCCTGCTCCTTCCGAAGCTCCAGGCAGAGCGGTACAATCTTCTCCTTCACCTGCGCACGGAACCTTGCAACATCCTCCGCCGTATAATCGTATCTTCCATAGCTCAGGTAAATAAATTCAATGTAAGAAGAAAATCCCAGCTTCTTCGCAATTTTATCGCGCAGCGAACCATCTTGTCATACAGCGCATCCAGCTCCCCGGAAATCTCTTCATACAAATCTCCCCATGCCGTCATCGCCTCTTTCCGCATCTGGCGGTCCGTACTCTGCATCGCCTTCAGCAATCCATAAAAATTACACGTTTCGCCCTTAAATTCCGTCGAAGCATTCGCCGTAATTTTACTGTACTGCTGCGTCAGATTCGCCTCTTCGATCAGATCCTCCACGATACAGTCGTCCGCTAATTTTTGGCCAACCTCCATATTCTTCACAAAGAATTCCCCGAACTCCTCTGCAAACTCTTTGATAAACGGAGACTCCAGAATCACCTTCTCTGCCTTTTGTATCAGCAGATGGATCGCCGGAATCGTCTCATTCCAGAACTGAACCTCTCCTTCATAAAACGAATCTCTGGTGTCCACCGTATATCTTACCTGCGCCACTTCCGCCATTGTCGTCCAGGCATCCTCGCGCGTTTTTTCTTCCATAAAAAGTCCGCGCAGCTCCTCATATGATTTTGCCTCTTTGAGCGCCTTCGTATACGCTCTTACTTTTTCCTGCTCTGCCTCCATGTCCGGCCTTACGTATTCAATTTCCGAAAACTTTTTCATCTTCTCTTACCTCCCTCTATTCCAGAACGCCCAGATTTTTCAACTCATGATAAACCCGGGACGCCGGCAGTCCCATCACATTATAATAGTCTCCCTGGATTCCTTTCACAAACTTTGTCCCAAACACCGTCTGAATTCCGTATCCTCCAGCCTTATCCGACCACACAGGAGCCTCCCCCTCTTTCTCAAGAGCAAGATACCCGTTTATCTCCTCCTCTGTCATCGCATAAAACTCTACATCTGTACGGTCACAGAACGATACCACACGCTTTGCGTCCCCCTCTGTTACCGCAATCGTAACTCCAGTATACACCTGATGCACCCTTCCCTGCAACTGCTGCATCATACTTCTGGCATGTTCTATCCCCTTCGGCTTGCCAAGGATCTCCCTTCAAAAGCCACAACCGTATCCGCCCCGATCACAACGGCATCCCCTTCGGTAATCTCCGCAACATCCAGACATTTCAGCCTTGAAAGCTCCTCCACAACCTTCTCCGGTTCCGCAGACGTCACAACTTCTTCCGCCCCTGAAGCCTGAACCTTACACCGTATTCCCAACATCTCCATCAACTCTCTTCTTCTGGGTGACCCCGAAGCCAATATCACTTTCATCCTGCTGTCTCCTTTATTTTTTCTTTCATGACATGCATTTTTTCACACCATGCAGCGATCCGCGGGAATGTGCGGCTTGCGCCGGATGGCCGGATAAAATAAGTACGCCGAACGAACACAATCCACTCGTGTCCGTTCCCGGCGTACTTATTTTATCCAGATGCCTGAATTTCCGTCTTAAGCAAAGCAAAACGATAAGCCGGGTTATGTCGTGTGTAATCATCTATCCAATGGAACTGTCGCCAGTCCCCTTAAGCGACCCACCTGAAAACATGACGGGCAGCCATATACGTTTTCTATTCGGTCTTGCTTCGGATGGGGTTTACATGGCTTTCTCTGTTACCAGAGAAACGGTAGTCTCTTACACTGCCTTTCCACCCTTACCAGGAAAAACCTGGCGGTATCTCTCTGTTGCACTATCCCTGGAGTCACCTCCGCCGGACGTTATCCGGCACCCTGCCCTGCGAAGCCCGGACTTTCCTCACCTGGCCCCTTTCGGTCCTGCCAGCCGCGATTACATATCTTACTTTGTCAAAAACGGAACATCAGACAGTTAATAATCATATCACAAACTTTCTCTGTTGTCCATCCCCCAAATCACAGATCCCGCAAAGCAGCCTCTCATACATCAAAACAGCTTCCCCCCACAAACTCCCGCAGAATCGAGTTTTTCGGAATATCCTCAATCGGCACCCCGACAAAATAATCCAGGAACTTCAGCAGCCGCTTCGCCTCCTGATACTCCGGCTCCCCCTCCTCAATCTGGAACAAAAGCGGCTCCGCATACAGCTTCAGCACCGAAAGCTCATACACCAGCGCCGAATTAAACATCACATCCGCCTTCTCCTGGTTCGGAAAAATATTCCGATCCTCGCCGCGGCGCACCGACGGCCACATCGCAATCGTCTCCTTCGCCGACGTTGCCCGCGTCCGGCTGTCGCGCACCATCCGCCGGATCAGACGTCCGTCCGTCGTCGGAATCCGGTTGTGCTCATCCACATTAATCTGCGTCAGCGCACTGATATAAATCCGGAACTTGCTCTCCGCCGGAAGCGACCACGTCAGTTTCTCATTCAGCCCATGGATGCCCTCCAGCACCAGCACATCCGTCTCCTTCATCTGGATAAAATTCCCCTTGTACTCGCGCTTGCCCGTCTTAAAATTAAAATACGGCAGCTCCACACGCTCTCCATTCAGAAGCTTCGTCATATCCTGGTTCAGCAGATCAATATCCAGCGCCTCCAGGCACTCAAAATCATACTCCCCATTCTCATCCCGCGGCGTATCCACACGGTTCACATAGTAATTGTCGAGACTGATCGGATGCGGCGTCAGCCCATGCGCCGAGAGTTGGATCGAAAGCCGGTTGCAGAACGTCGTCTTGCCGGAAGAGGACGGACCCGCGATCAGCACAAACTTCACCGTCTTTTTCTCCGCGATCTGCTCCGCAATCTTCGCAATCTTCTGCTCCTGCAGTGCCTCCGCAATCAGCATCATCTGCTGGATATTCCCCTTTGTGATGCGTTCATTCAGATCCGCAACCGTCGAAATTCCCATCTGCTCGCCCCAGCGCTCCGATTCCCGCTGCACCTGGAACACCTTCGGGGAGAGATTCGCCGCCGGCACCGTCTCCGGCGCCTTTTTCTCCGGCATCTGCAGCACAAAGCCGTCATCGTATAAATAGAGATCAAAATACTTCAGATAACTCGTATCATACGTCATAAATCCATAATAATAGTCTTCAAAATCCCCGAGACTGTACAGATTCACACGGGAGACACGGCGGTAACGGAACAAGCGGTCTTTATCCGTCATGCCATGCAGCCGGAACCGTTCTCTCGCCTCGTGCGTATCGACACTCCGCTTATAAATCGGCACCGCCTTTTCCACCTGTTCATGCATATACGCTTTTACTTCGTCCAAAAACGCCTGATTCAGCGTGATATCGCCGTCCACCGTATAGAAAAAGCCCGAACCCGCCGAAAAATGCAGCATCACATGGCGGATCTTATCGTAGCCTCCCACATGATACACCGCTTTTACCAGCAGAAGAGAAAGACTCCTCTGATACGTTTTATGTCCGATCTCATCCTCCGTTGTCACAAATTCCAGTTCACAGTCTTTTTTCAGCTGTTTGTGCAGCTCCCGCAGCCGTCCGTCCACTTTCACAAGGACAATCGGCGCGTCCATTGTTTTTTCAAAATCCTTTGCAATCTCATAATAAGAGCAATTTTCCGGATATTCGTATCCTTTTCCATCAATTGTTACCTGAATCAATTGTAATTCCTCCTTCTTGCAAAACTTTCTGAAAATTCAGAAGTGACAGAAAAGGCGCGCCCGAAAATTACAACTGCTGAAATTTTCAGACACGCCCCTCTTGTGCAAACGCTGTCGTTACATCGTATGGAAACGCGCAAGCGCAGATTCCAGTACTGCCTCTTTTTCTTTTAATTCCCAAAGGCGTTGTGCTGCCTTTTCACTGGAGTGATCCGAAAGCTGGCGGATCAGCGTCTGGTTCTGCTCCTGCTGTTTCAGAAGGTATTCCCTCAGCACCGGATTTTCCTTTTCCAGAAGGCGCGGTCCATAGAAAAGCTCCTCCGCCTTCAGATTCTCCTTTTCCCCTGGCACTGCCCGCAGAATCGGATAATATTTTCCATCCTCCTCTACAAAATTCTCCTGTGCAAGGAAAAATCCGTGTTCCAGAAGCCATGCACGCACGCGGTCGATATCCGACTGCGGCTCCAGGATCAGCTCCCGAAAACCGGACAGCAGCGGCTCACCTTCGCTTAAAATTCTTACGGTAAGCCCGCCGCCCATGCCCGCGATGAGAAGAGAATCACCCTCTCCCGCACGCAGGGCATGGAGTCCGTCGGAAAGTCTTGTTTCTATGTAGTCCCCCATGTTATACTGCGCAATATGCTCCCTGGCCCGCTCCAGCGGTCCGCGGTTCACATCCATGGCGATTGCGGAGGAAATTTTTTGCTGTTCCAGCAGCGCAATCGGCACATAGCCGTGATCCGTTCCCACATCGACTAGGCAGCCGCCCGGGGTGACAAACTCCGCTACTGCGGAAAGTCTTTTTGATAACTGCATTTTCCTGTCGTCCTTTTCTTCCTCGCAGATTAGTCCAGGTAATCTTTCAGCTTTCTGGAACGGCTCGGATGGCGCAGTTTACGGAGCGCTTTCGCCTCGATCTGACGGATACGCTCTCTTGTAACGTTAAACTCTTTACCAACCTCTTCGAGGGTTCTCGCACGGCCATCGTCAAGTCCGAAACGGAGACGCAGAACCTTCTGCTCACGGTCGGTCAGTGTGCTTAAGACATCCTCCAGCTGCTCTTTCAGCATCGTGAATGCTGCCGCGTCTGCCGGTACCGGCACATTGTCGTCCTGGATGAAATCGCCGAGGTGGCTGTCCTCTTCCTCACCGATTGGTGTCTCGAGGGAAACCGGTTCCTGGGAGATTTTCAGGATTTCACGCACACGCTCTACAGACATGTGCATCTCCTCTGCGATCTCTTCCGGAGTAGGTTCGCGGCCTAACTCCTGCAGTAACTGACGGGAAACGCGGATCAGCTTGTTGATGGTCTCTACCATATGAACCGGAATACGGATCGTTCTCGCCTGGTCTGCAATCGCTCTTGTGATCGCCTGGCGGATCCACCATGTTGCATAGGTGGAGAATTTGTATCCCTTGCGGTAATCGAATTTTTCAACCGCTTTGATGAGGCCTAAGTTACCTTCCTGAATCAGATCCAGGAACAGCATGCCGCGGCCGACATAACGTTTTGCAATGGAAACAACGAGACGAAGGTTGGCCTCTGCCAGACGTTTTTTCGCATCCTCATCGCCCTCTTCCATTCTCTGTGCCAGCTTAATCTCTTCCTCTGCAGAAAGAAGCGGCACTTTACCGATCTCTTTTAAGTACATGCGGACCGGGTCCTCAATGCTGACGCCTTCCGGAACGGAAAGGTCGATGTTCTCCATATCGATCTCTTCTTCTTCGGAAAGGTCGATGTCATCGTCGTCCAGAAGGAGAAGATCACGGTCTGCCGCATTTGGATCCTCGGTCATGTCTGAGAGACGCAGTACATCGATGCCGCTTGCCTCCAGGTATTCAAATACCTTCTCCATCTGCTCCGCGTCCAGCGGCATATCGCGGAAAAAGTCGTTGATTTCCTGATATTCCAGGACGCTCTTTTTCTTTTTGCCGTATGCTACCAGCTCTTTTAATTTTTCCATAAATTTTGCTTTATCGAACTCCATTGACTGTCCATCCTTCCATAGCTTGTATATATTCTGTCCCTGCCCTGCGAAATTAAACACGCAGAACAGAAGATTCCAGGGTTTTTCTTTGGTATCCAGGCCTCCTTAAAAAGCGAAATCCGGAAGTTCCCCTGCTCTCCACCGCTCCAGGCTCTTTTTGTCCGCCATCAGCTTCTGCAGCGCCGCCATATCGGTCACATTCATATGCGCCGACTGATACGCAATGCTGTTTTCTTTCATATTGCAGATCACATCATGCAGCGCGCGCCGTTTTTCCTCCTCTGTCTCCAGCGGGATTCTGGCATTAAAAAGGCCTGCAACTTCTTTCTGCTCCTCGGAATCAACAAACTGATTCAAAAGCTTTGCCGGATTCACCCCGCCCTCGTGATACTGCAGCACAATCATCTCTGCAATCTGGCGGTAAAGAGGTGTGGTAAAATCCTCCGGCGTAATATATTTTTCCAGCTTTCCAATGAGTGCCGGATAAGAGGTCATCCATGTCAGCATCAGCTTCTGTGCTTTTTCGACACCGCCCTCTTTCTCTTTTTTGTTTGCGGCTGTATTCCGCGGCTTGACACGCTCCGTCCTTCCGGCTCCTGATAGTGCCATCTGACCGACCTGCTTTCGCAGTACTTCGACGGCAATCCCGTATTTTCCCGCCACTGCCTCAAGATAACTGTTCCGCTCGATCTCATCCTCGATTGCAACGAGACGGCGCACCGCCTCATGCAGGAAATCGGATTTGCCCTGCGGGTCGGCAAGGTCGAAATCGCGTTCCTTCATGCGGATCTCATACAAAACGCTGTTCTCCGCCTCTTCCAGACGTTTTTCGAACGCTTCGCAGCCTCGTGCTGAATAAACTCATCCGGGTCCTTATACGGTCTCAAATTGACGACACGCGTTGTAAGACCAACCCCTTTGAGCATCGGAATCGCACGAAGCGCCGCTTTGACGCCTGCCTCATCGCTGTCATAGATCACAAGAACCTCGTCGGTATACCGCTTCATCAGCCCCGCCTGCAGCGATGTGAGCGCTGTTCCAAGAGAAGCTACCGCGTTATTGAATCCTGCCTGGTGCATGGAAATTACGTCCATATAGCCCTCGCAGATAATCAGATTTTTTCTCCGTGAAGAGCGCGCCAGATGCAGCCCGTAGAGATTGCGGCTCTTATCGAAAATCTTTGTCTCCGGCGAGTTCAGGTATTTCGGCTTTCCATCCCCCATCACACGGCCTCCGAAGCCGATGACACGGCTGTTGGCATCCATGATCGGGTAAATGACACGGTTCCAGAACTTGTCCTGCATGCCATGCACCTCGTCCGCCAGAAAAAGGCCCGACTGACGCAGGATTTCATCGTCATACCCTTTTTCTTTTAAGAAACGGTACAGCAGGCTTCCATACTTATCTGAATAGCCAAGCCGAATTTTCGAATCGTATCATCCGAAAGGCCGCGCCCCTTCAGGTAATCGTAGCCTTGCTTTCCGCGCTCGGTGTGGAGCTGATAATAATAGAATTTCGCCGCCTGCTTGTTGATCTCCAGCAGCGTATTCTTTAAATCGGCCTGCTCCTTTGCTTCTTTCGAATACTCCATCTGCGGAAGCTCCACCCCGGCCCGGTCCGCCAGAAATTTCAAAGCTTCCACAAACGTAAAGTTTCATATTCCATCAAAAACGTAAAGACATTTCCTCCGGCTCCGCATCCGAAGCAGTAATACATCTGCTTTCCGGGGCTGACAGAAAAAGAAGGAGACTTCTCATTGTGGAACGGGCAGAGCCCAAAGTAAGAGCTTCCTCTTCTTGTCAGCTTTACGTAGCCGGATATCACATCTACGATGTCATTTTTCATACGAATCTCTTCCACTAAATCATCGGAATATCGCATTTTCTATCCTCCCGGTATCTAATAAACTGCCCAGGCTTTCGGCACGAACAGTTCCTCGTACTGATGCATGGAATACTGATCGGTCATACCGGCAATATAATCGCACACCACCTGCGTTTTGTCCTGGCCGCACCCGATGAGTCCCCGGTACTCGCGGGACATCTGCTCCGGATGCTCCTGGTAATAGGTGTAGAGGGAAACCAGCATCTTCTTTGCCTTCTCTTCCTCTTTTTTCGCGTCCGGATTGCGGTAGACGTTTGCAAACATCAGTTTCCGCAGCAGGCGCATGCCCTCGGCAATTTCCGCCGACTGACGCACATACTCCGTTCCGCGGCTCTGCTCCACAATGTCGTGAATCAGCGTATTGAGCCGCTCGCGGCATGTATCGCCAAGGACAACACGGATCGTAATCGGGATGTCATCCTCGCTTAAAATGCCGGCCCGGATGGCATCGTCCATATCGTGGTGGATGTAGGCGATCTTGTCACAGAGACGTACGACCTGCCCCTCCAGGGTGGAAGGCTTTCCCGCCGTACGGTGATTCAGGATCCCATCCCGCACCTCCCAGGTCAGGTTCAGGCCTTTTCCTTCTTTTTCCAGGACTTCCACAACACGGACACTCTGTTCTGCGTGACGGAACCCACCGGAATGCACCATATTGAGCGCGTCTTCCCCGGAATGACCAAACGGTGTGTGCCCGAGATCGTGGCCGAGCGCAATGGCTTCGGTCAGATCTTCATTCAGATTCAGTGCCCGCGCAATCGTACGGGCGATCTGGGACACCTCGAGCGTGTGCGTCAGGCGGGTACGGTAATGGTCGCCCTGCGCAGCGAGAAACACCTGCGTTTTGTCTTTCATTCTGCGAAAAGCTTTTGAGTGGAGAATCCGGTCCCGGTCTCTCTGGTAAACGGTACGGATGTCACACTCCGGTTCATATCGGTCCCTTCCTCTGGAATTCCGGCTGTGCGCCGCATAGGGGCCAAGCTCCTGAAATTCCCGTTCTTCAAATGATTCCCTCAAGTTCAAGCGAAGACCACCTCTTTCCCGGTAATATGCCTGCAACAGTTTCCTCACAGTGAAACCCGTCCGTTTCACTGTTGACTGGACAATAGGATCTGTTTCCACTGTCCCCCTATTTCCTATATTCGGTGCCCGTTTCCGATTTCCTTTTTTATTTTTCAAATTTTTCAAATTTTTTCAAAAAAAGTGTTGACGTCTCACAATTCTGGTGCTATAATACATCTTGTCGTCAGCGAGATGACAAAAACTTAAAGAGCATGCGGAAGTGCTGGAATTGGCAGACAGGCCAGACTAAGGATCTGGTGGTCATTGCGATCGTGTGGGTTCAAGTCCCATCTTCCGCAGAATGAAAACCCTTGTGCATGCAAGGGTTTTTTCCTGCTCAAAAAAAATCAGAGGAAATTCCTTTCCGGATCCCTCTGATTTCTTATTTTTCTTTTTTTCAGAATTTTCTCTGCAATTTCTGTTTTTACAGGTTCGGTCTTACAATCTTCGGTGTATAGCCAGCCTCTTCCAGTGCTTTGACAATACGGTTCTTGTGATCGGTGCCGAATGCCTCCATTGTGATGCGGAGCTCTACTGCAGCACTTCTGTTCGTTGTGAAGAACTGGTTGTGGTCCAGTTTGATGACGTTTCCGTTCTCGTTTGCAATCACCTGGGAAACGCGTACCAGCTCGCCTGGTTTATCCGGCAGAAGAACGGATACAGTAAAGATACGGTCTCTCTGGATCAGTCCGTTCTGGATCACGGAAGACATGGTGATGACGTCCATATTTCCGCCGCTTAAGATCGAAACAATCTTTTTGCCCTTGACATCCAGATGCTTTAATGCAGCCACAGTCAGAAGACCGGAGTTCTCGACGATCATCTTGTGGTTTTCTACCATATCAAGGAATGCTACGATCAGCTCATCATCATCCACGGTAATGATCTCGTCCAGGTTCTGTCTTACATACGGGAAAATCTTGGATCCCGGTGTCTGTACTGCAGTACCGTCTGCAATTGTGCTGACAGGAGATACGGTCGTTACCTCGCCTTTTTCAAAAGAAGCCTTCATACAGGCTGCTCCGGACGGCTCAACACCGATGACTTTGATGTTTGGTTTCAGCAGTTTTGCCAGTGTGGAAACACCGGTAGCCAGTCCGCCTCCTCCGATCGGAACAAGGATATAATCTACGAGCGGAAGCTCCTGAATCACTTCCATAGCGATGGTTCCCTGGCCGGTTGCAACGGTCAGATCATCGAACGGGTGAATAAAGGTATAGCCATGCTCTGCTGCAAGCTCGTATGCTTTTGCACATGCCTCATCGTACACATCTCCGTACAGAACAACCTCAGCGCCGTAGCTCTGGGTACGCTCTACTTTGATGAGCGGTGTGGTAGTCGGCATTACGATGACAGCCTTTGCACCGTAGCATTTTGCCGCATACGCAACGCCCTGTGCATGGTTTCCTGCAGATGCGGTGATCAGTCCTTTTGCGCGCTCCTCTTCACTTAAGGTGCTGATTTTGTAATAGGCGCCGCGCAGCTTATAGGCGCCGGTCAGCTGCATATTTTCCGGTTTTAAGTAGACTTTATTTCCCGTCTGCTCGCTGAAATATTTGCTGTAAACCAGTTTGGTCTCCTGTGTTACTTTTTTTACGATTTCAGACGCTTCCTCAAATTTCGGGAGTGTCAGCATTTCTTCTGCCATAGTCTTTTCTCCTTGTTGTCTTTTTTAAGCATTCTCTTCGGATGTATGGAACAGTGCATTTACAAACTGGTCTGCATCAAATTTCTGTAGATCGTGGATGCTCTCGCCCACGCCGATGTATTTGACCGGAATATCAAGCTCGGACTGGATGGCAACGGCGATACCGCCCTTTGCAGTTCCGTCCAGCTTCGTCAGAATGATACCGGTGACATTTGCCACTTCTGCAAACTGTCTTGCCTGCTGCAGCGCATTCTGGCCCGTGGTACCGTCCAGCACCACCAGCGTTTCCAGGTATGCCTCTGGGTACTCTTTTTCCAGAATCCGGTAAATCTTGTGGAGCTCTTCCATCAGGTTCTTCTTGTTGTGAAGTCTTCCTGCCGTATCACAGATCAGCACATCCGCATTTCTGGCTTTTGCCGCTGCGACTGCATCGTATACGATCGACGCCGGATCTGCTCCATTCTGTCCGCCGATGATATCCACGCCGGCGCGGTGCGCCCACTCCGTGAGCTGCTCGCCTGCCGCTGCACGGAACGTATCTGCTGCCGCAAGAACAACCTTTTTGCCCTGATCCTTCAGAAGGCCGGCCAGCTTTCCGACGGAGGTCGTTTTTCCGACTCCATTGACACCGATCACCAGCACTACCGATTTCCGGTTTTCAAATTCATAGGCTGTATCGCCTACATCCATCTGTTTTTTGATGCTCTCGATCAGAAGCTGTTTGCACTCTGCCGGATCGGTAATGTGTTCTTCTGCCACCCGCTCTTTTAAGTGGTCAATAATTTTGGTCGTTGTATTGATGCCGATATCTCCCATGACGAGAATCTCCTCGATCTCCTCATAAAAATCGTCATCAATATTGGAATAGCCGCTGAAAATAGAATCAATTCCAGCTACAATGCTGTCTCGGGTCTTCGTCAGACCGTTGACAAGACGTTTGAAAAAGCCTACTTTCTCCTCCGCCATACCGTTCGCCTCCCTTTATCTTTTCTATCTTACTTCTTTCGTATTGTATCTTATTCGTTTCTATTTGTCCAGTTCTCCCTCGATCAAATCGACAGAAACAAGGGTAGAAACACCCTTCTCCTGCATCGTGATGCCGTACAGACGGTCTGCCGCCGTCATCGTACCGCGCCTGTGGGTGATGACGATGAACTGGGTATTTTTTGTCAGCTTATGCAGATACTGCGCAAAACGCGTTACGTTGGAATCGTCGAGCGCCGCCTCGATCTCGTCAAGTAAACAGAACGGGGACGGCTTTAAGTTCTGGATTGCAAAAAGCAGCGCAATCGCGGTCAGTGCCTTCTCGCCTCCGGAGAGCTGCATCATATTCTGCAGTTTCTTTCCCGGCGGCTGGGAAATGATGCGGATGCCTGCCTCGAGTACATCCGTGTCCTCCTCGAGCTCCAGCGTTCCCTTTCCGCCGCCGAACAGCTGGCGGAACACGCGGTCAAACTCTTTCCGGATCTCCTCGAATTTTTCCGTGAACTGCTTGCGCATACCGGCATCCAGCTCATCGATGATGCCCTGCAGTGTCTCCGCCGCTTTGACAAGATCGGTGTGCTGTGCATCAAGAAATGCGTGGCGCTCCGAAATCTCTTTGTACTCCTCAATCGCATTCACATTGACAGAGCCAAGTTTCCGGATCGCATCTTTTACTTCCAGCACACGCCGCTTTAATTCACTGCGCTCCGGAATCTCCTCCATCTGGAACTCTCTTGCGTGGCCCGGTGTCACTTCGTACTCTTCCCAGAGATACGAGGTCTGTGCCTCTTTTGTCTCCTCCAGCTTTTCTTTCTGGCTGTTCAGACGGAAGCACTCTTTGTCCATCAGGGAAATCTGGTCGGAGAGCTGATCCCGCTTCTCGAAAAATTCTTTGTGATCTGCGCTTAATGCTTCTTTTTTCTCCTGCAGTTCCACAATCCGGCGGTCTTCCTCTTCTTTTGCCTGCACTGCTGCTGCAATCGTCTTCTGTATCTCCACGATGTCCTGCTGTTTCTTTTTGACATCGTCTTTTTCCTCCGCCGCTTTTTCCAGCATGGTGCGGCTTTCCGCTTCCAGTTTTCCCGTCTCTTCCTCAAGACGGCGGATGTTCTGGGCAAGGAATCCATCCTTCTGGGACAGATTTGCGTAATTTAACCGGATTTCTTCAAGATCCTTCGTATATTCTGCTTCCCGGCGGCGAAGCCCTGTAAGCGCCTCCTGCGCCTTCTGGATATTCTCCTGCAGCGTGCTTTCCCGCTCCACCGATTCCTGCATTTCCTGACCGATGACTTTCCGGTTCCGCTCAATCTCGGCGATCTGATTTTCAATCTCGAGACTCTCCTTCTGAAGCGCTTCAAAATCCAGACGGATTTCCGTCTTTTTCTCGCGCGCTTTTTCCAGATTCAGGCGCACCGTATTCTGCTCGATGTACTGCCGCTGCAGTTTTTCATTCAGCTCGGTGCGGAGATCACGGATTTCATTTCGCTTATTTTTCTTCTCTTCAAGTTCCTGCTGGATTTCCCGCAGTTCCTTCGCAAGACCCTGTACGCTCTTTTCGAGTTCCTCAATCTCACGCCGTCTTCCGAGCAGGTTGCTGTTGTTCCGGAACGAACCTCCTGTCATGGAACCGCCCGGCTCAAGAGCTCGCCCTCGAGGGTTACCATGCGGAGCGTCTGACGGTATTTCCGCTGGATCACAATGGCATGGTCGATCGTGTCGACCACCAGCGTTCTTCCAAGCAGCTGTGCCACAAGGCCCTCATACACCGGGTCGTACGAAACAAGTGCATTTGCCACACCGAGCACACCAGTTTCTCTTGCCGCATCCTCATTCACCTGCGTTTTTTTCCCGCGCATACTGGTGAGCGGAAGGAACGTCGCACGGCCGAAATGGCCCCGTTTCAGGTATTCAATCAGGTATTTCGCCGTCGCCTCATTGTCGGTGACAATATTCTGAATGCTGCCGCCAAGTGCGGTCTCGATCGCCGTCTCGTACTTTTTCTCCGCCTGCAGAAGATCCGCCACAACGCCGTGGATGCCGGGATTCCGGTCCTTCTGCTCCATGACCTTCCGAATACTGTTTCCATAGCCGTCGTACCGCTCGGTGATGTTCTTTAAGGATTCGAGCCTTGACGCTTCTCTGTGGTAATTGGTCTGGCCGGCTTCCATCTCTTTCGTCTGGTTCGAGAGATCCGCCGTCAGCGCGGTAATCTTCTGATCTGCCTCCTGGTACTGCTGTTTCAGGCTGCTTACCGTCTCTTCGAGCGCTTCAAACGCGTTCTGCAGTTCTTCCATCTGCCCGTTCTGTTCGGACTCGCTCGTCTTTAAATGCAGCACCCTCTGGCTTAATTCTGCCTTTCGGATGCCGATCTGCTCGAGCATCGCATCGTAGCGCTGCATTTTTCCCTTCGTGGAACCCCGCTGGTTCAGAAGCCGATGACTTCGCTCTTATCCTGTTCACTCTGCAGCTCGACTGCCTGGATCTGCTCCTGGCATTCCGAGAGAGCGGCCTCTTTCTCACTCTTTTCCGTCTCTGACGCAAGAAGTGCTTCATGAAGCCCGTCCTTTTCTGCCTGATATGTATTTTTTTTCTGCCGTCTTTGTGCGGCTCTCCGCGCGGATCGCCTCCAGACGTTCTCTTAATGTGTCGCTGTTCCTCTCCGATGCATGAATCTGCTCGTTCAACACCTCGATCTGGTTTTCGAGCTGCTGGCGTTTCAGTGCATTCTCCCCCGCCTGATCGCGCGCAGAAAGAATCGTCTGGTCCAGTTTTTCCTGCTCCTGTTCCAGCTTTTCATACTCCTGCTTCGTATGCTCAAAAGCCTCTTTCGTGCTCTTTAACTGCTCTTCTGCAATCCGGTACCGGTCTTCTACTTTCGCGAGATCGTTCCGGATGCGCTCCATCTCGAGCAGAAACATATTGATATCGAGGATCTTTAATTCCTCTTTCTTCTTTAAATAAATCTTTGCCGTCTCAGACTGGCGTTCCAGCGGCTCTAACTGCCTTGTCAGTTCCGAGAGAATGTCGTTGACGCGCACCAGATTCTGCTGCTCTTCCGCCAGCTTCTTTTCGGTCACGGCCTTCCTTCTCTTGAATTTGACAATTCCTGCCGCCTCGTCAAACAGCTCCCGGCGCTCTTCCGGCTTACCGCTTAAGATCTTATCAATCTGACCCTGTCCGATGATGGAATAGCCTTCTTTTCCGATACCGGTATCGTAGAACAGCTCGTTGATGTCCTTTAACCGGCACGATGCACCATTCATCAGATACTCGCTCTCACCGGAGCGGTAGAGCCGTCTCGTCACCGTGACTTCCTCGAAATCGACATTCAGCTTGTGGTCGGAATTGTCAAGTGTAATTGCAACCGACGCGTAGCCGAGCGGCTTTCTCGTCTCGGTTCCGGAGAAAATAACATCCTGCATATTTCCGCCGCGGAGCTGCTTGGCGCTCTGTTCGCCGAGCACCCAGCGCACCGCATCGCCAACATTGCTCTTTCCACTGCCGTTCGGCCCTACAACGCCAGTAATACCGTCGTGGAACTGCAGAATGGTTTTGTTGGCAAACGACTTAAATCCCTGCATTTCAATGGATTTGAGATACATAATTCACCTACGCTTTTTTTCTGGCAAGAATTGCATCGTATGCCGCTGCCTGTTCTGCCGCTTTTTTCGTTCTGCCTTTCCGGTACCGAGCGCTTTCTTTCCGACGCTGACCTGTGCCCAGAAGCTCTTGTCGTGATCCGGTCCCTCTTCTTTTAAGATGGTGTAAACAATCTCTTCATCCGTCTCACCCTGGATCAGCTCCTGCAGAATCGTTTTGCTGTCGTAGAAAAGCTGTTTGTGTTCGATATCGTTTAAGATATAGTTCAGAACGAACGTTTTTGCCGGTTCAAAGCCGCCGTCCAGGAAAATCGCACCGATCGTTGCCTCCATAGCATCCGAAACGATGGAATCGCGGTGACGGCCGCCGGTTGCCTCCTCGCCCTTTCCAAGGAGCAGAAAGCTGCCAAGGTCAATCTCACGGGCACAGAATGCCAGTGCCGGTTCACAGACGAGGCTGGCGCGTTTTTTCGTCATCTCGCCCTCCGGGAGACGCGGGAATGTCTTGTATAAAAATTCGCTGGATACAACTTCCAGCACGGCATCTCCTAAGAACTCCAGACGCTCGTTGCACTCCAGGCGCTCCATATGGTGCTCATTTGCGTAGGAAGAATGGCGCATCGCCATCTCCAGCAGTCCGAAATTCTGAAATTTATACTGGATCTTCTTTTCCAAATCCACGAGTTTATCAATATTATTCATAACCTGTTTTAAGCCTGTCCTTCCTCATAGTTACCGTTTGCAGGTGTTCTGCGGACGGTAACAAAGGGGCTGTCCTGTAGCAAACAGCCCCTTCGCCATTTTCTATTATTCTGCCAGTTTCTTTTTGATCGCTTCCACCGCATCCTCAACCGATACGATGTGCTCTGCTTCTTCTGCTTCGATCTGGATATCAAATTCTTCTTCAATTCCCATCACAATCTGAAATACATCCAGGGAATCCGCTCCCAGATCATCTGCAAAGGTTGTCTCCATGGTTACTTCATTCGGATCTACGTTTAATACATCCGCAATGATCTCCTGTAATTTTTCAAACTCCATCTTTCGCTGCCTCCCTGCTGCTCTTATAGTCTGCCAGATGCTCCTGCACTTTCTGCGGAATCTTCTCCTCGCTGAATGAAATGCACTGGAGAATGGAATTTTTAAATTCGTTGGCTTTTGAGCTTCCGTGCGTTTTTACAACGAGTCCTTTTAAGCCAAGCAGCGGTGCTCCGCCGTACTCACTGGCATCAAAAGACTTCAGTGTCTCTTTCAGCGCCGGTTTCACAAGAAGGGCTCCGATTTTACTGCGCAGAGATGTCATCATGCCCTGTTTTACCTTGGAAATCAGGGTCGCGCCGACGCCTCATACAGCTTTAAGATAACGTTTCCGACAAACGCCTCACAGACAACAACGTCTGCGGCTCCGTTTGGAATTTCTCTTGCTTCGATACTGCCGACAAAGTTGATATACGGGTTTTCTTTCAGAAGCGGATACGTCTCTTTAACGAGCGCGTTTCCTTTTTCTTCTTCCACACCGATATTCACGATTCCCACACGCGGATTTTTAATGCCGACAACGTGTTCCATATAGATGGAACCCATCATGGCAAACTGCACCAGATGGGACGGTCTTGCATCAACATTCGCACCGCAGTCGATCAGAAGGGATACACCGTCTTTCGTCGGGATCAGCGGAGCCAGCGGCGGGCGCTCTACGCCTTGATGCGTCCTACGATCGTCTGTCCGCCGACCAGGACTGCTCCGGTGCTTCCGGAGGAGACAAACGCGTCTGCCTCTCCGTAGCGCACTTTTTTCATGCCGACAACGATCGAAGAATCTTTTTTGTGGCGGATCGCATTGACCGGCGGCTCTCCCGTCTCAATGATCTCGGTTGCCGGAACGATCTCAACCCGCTCCTTCGGGTACGTATATTTCTGCAGTTCTTTTTCGATGACATCCACCTGGCCGACCAGCTGGACTTTGATACGTTCATCTGCGTTTACGGCCTCAACGGCGCCTTTTACCGGCTCCACAGGCGCATAATCGCCGCCCATCGCGTCCACTGCAACTCTGACTAAGTCACTCATGTTTTTTCCTCTTTTCTCTTTTCTAAAGCGCGTTTGAAAACTCTTTTTCTTTCAAAAAACCGTTTTCAACCACGCTCTAAAAGCACTTATGCAAGCGCTGTATTAACTATACTAAACTCCTTTGCAAAAATCAAGCACAAATGCCCATCCGCGCTTTCTCCTGTATTCCAAAAAAGCGGGTGGATTTATCTTGCCAAAATCCACCCGCTCTGTTTTGTCTTATTTTTCTTAAGAAACCTTGACTCCGCTCGAATTCATCTCATGACCGTCTATGGTTGTATTCCGTGCCATAACACCGGTATCCGGATCCAGATAATATTCCTCACCATCCTGCGTGAACCAGCCGGTCTGCATCTGACCGTTGTCCGCCAGATAATACCATTCTTCTCCGCTCCAGTACCATCCTGTCACCATGTATGAATTTTCATCAAACACATACCAGTAGCCGTCGATATTCTGCCAGGTATTGGTTGCATAGCTTCCATCATTATTCTGATACTGCCATCCGTTTTCATTCTGAACCCATTTTCCTGCCGGAATTACCGTAACTTCTGTTACCGTACTCGTCGCCATGGAAACGGTATTTCCAACCGTGTTTGTTGCCACAACGTAATAGTAATCTTTGCCCTCCGCCGAAGTATCGACCTGGTATGTCACTTCTGTTGCGCCTTCAATCGGCGTTCCTCCGCCGTTGGAATTTACGTTGTTCTTATACCACTGATATGTTACTGTGCCTTCTCCCGTTATTCCTGCCTCACAAGTCAGCTTTCCAGATGTATTTCCAACGGGAATCTGCAGGCTCTCCACCGGATTTACCGAAAAAACCGGCTTTTCCAGATTGGCATCTACATGAACAGCATCACTGTCCTCTTTTGAAATATCTACACTGGCCGAAGACGAAACCGTCGTCTCAGTTCCCATCATTTTATCCATCAGACTGTCTGTGGAACATCCTGAGAGGAATACTACACTGCACATGCATGCTGCCAGAAATATGATTCGTCTATTCTTCATATGCTTTGCACTCCTTTTTTATAATTGTTACGAAAATGTTGCAATATTGTTTCAATTCTCACCGAGACCATTATAGCACATCACGACACACCACGTCAAATCTTTTATATGACGCTTCCAGACAACCCGCAGAGACAACAAAAAAGCCCCCGGTGACGGGAGCCTTTTGCTGCATTGCACATCGGAACTGATTCCGATTTATGAATATTAGTCCATTGCAACGACTTCTTTTTTGTTGTAAGAACCACAAGCTTTGCAAACTCTGTGCGGCATCATAAGAGCACCACATTTGCTGCATTTTACAAGGTTCGGAGCAGACATTTTCCAGTTTGCTCTTCTCTTATCGCGTCTTGCTTTGGAAGATTTATTCTTAGGACAAATGGACATAGTTACACCTCCTTAAATTTGCTGAATATATCTTTGATTGCAGCCATTCGGGGGTCTAGCCCTGTGGTATCACAATCACAGGTCTGAATATTCAGATTCGCACCACAACGGCTGCAGATTCCTTTACAGTCATCTTTACACAGCACTCGAATCGGCCATTGGACTATGAGCTCATTACGAACCAGTTCTTCCACATCGAGCTCGTCTCCCTCCACAAACGAAGAGTCCTCTTCTTTTTCCTCGCGTTCTTCCTCTGACAGATTCAGATCAATCTGCAGATCGAACTCGAGCTGGAATGGAGTCGCTACCGGTGTCAGGCATCTTGCACATGGAATCTCCATTGTAAGGTCTGCACTGCCGGTGATCGTGATCACACGATTGCTTCATGCGTAAGGCCAAGGATAACAGGATGTTTTTCGATTACCCGATAGTCCTGCCCGCCGATCGAAAAGTTTCGGATGTAAGCGGAATTTCATACTTTTCGGACTTTCCGTCCTGCGCAAATAACTTGGTCAGACTGATTTTCATATTGTTCTCCTAATCACACTTTACCAATTATACCCGGGAAGGTAAGAATTGTCAACTGCTTTTTGAATTATTTTTTATTTTCCTTTTACTAACTCTACGGTCTCCTCGCAGATTGCGATTTCCTCGTTGGTCGGGATCACGCATGCTGTAATCTTGGAGCCTTCTTTGGTGATGATCTTCTCAACGCCGCGGCAGTTATTTGCCTCAGAATCGAATTCCAGACCCATGAACTCAAATGCTTTGCAGATGGTCTCACGAAGCGGAATAGCGTTCTCTCCAAGGCCTGCGGTGAAGGTGATCACATCTACGCCGCCCATAGCTGCGATGTAGGAACCGATGTATTTGATAATGCGGTAAGCGTATGCTTCCAGACAGTTGATGGCATCCTGATTGCCTGCCTCTGCTGCTGCAGATACATCACGGTAATCGCTGGAGATGCCGGTCATGCCGAGCATACCGGATTTCTTGTTCAGAATGTTCAGAACCTCGGATACGGTCAGGTTCTCTTTGTTGCACAGATACTCAACAAAAGCCGGATCGATATCTCCGGAACGGGTTCCCATGATCACACCTTCGAGCGGGGTAAGACCCATGGAGGTATCTACACATTTGCCGTTCTTTACAGCGGAAAGGGAAGCACCATTTCCCATATGGCATACGATGATCTTCAGATCGTTGTAGTCTTTGCCAAGGAACTCTGCGGTTCTCTTGGATACGAATTTATGAGAAGTTCCGTGAAAGCGTATTTACGGATTGCGTATTTCTCATAGTACTCTTTCGGAATACCGTACATATATGCTTTCGGAGCATGGTCTGATGGAATGCGGTATCAAATACTGCTACATTCGGAACGCCCGGCATCAGTTTCATGCAGGCATTGATTCCCATCAGGTTTGCCGGATTGTGCAGAGGACCGAGGTCAGCGCACTCCTCGATAACTTTGATTACTTCGTCATCGATGATAACAGAGTTTGTGATCTTCATTCCGCCGTGCAGAACGCGGTGTCCGATGGCATCTACTTCTTCCAGGCTCTTGATGACGCCGCTCTTCTCGTTTACCAGAGCGTCCAGAACCATCTGGATTGCCTCTACGTGTGTCGGCATTGCTGCTTCTGTTACCTCTTTTTCGCCGTTCTTTGGCTCATAAACGAGGCGTCCGTCGATACCGATTCTCTCACAGAGTCCTTTTGCCAGGACGTCACGGTTATCGTAATTGATCAGCTGGAATTTCAGAGAGGAACTTCCGCAGTTTACTACTAATACGTTCATTTCTAAATTCTCCTATTTTAAAATTCTTATTAAAACTTCTGGCCGGCCTGTTCTCCGCAGCCGGCCAGAAAACCGCTTGTAATTGGTTTTATTTCGTGCTTACTGTGCCTGGCACTGTACAGCAGTGATTGCTACAACACCAACGATATCCTCTGCGGAGCATCCACGGGACAGATCGTTGACTGGAGCTGCGATACCCTGCGTCATCGGGCCGTATGCTTCTGCTTTTGCCAGTCTCTGTACCAGTTTGTATCCGATGTTTCCGGCATCCAGATCCGGGAAGATCAGAACGTTTGCTTTTCCTGCTACTTTGCTGTCCGGAGCTTTGGATGCACCTACGCTTGGAACGATAGCGGCATCAAGCTGCAGCTCGCCGTCGAGTGCGAGATCCGGGTTTGCTTCTTTTGCAATTCTGGTAGCCTCAACAACTTTGTCTACATCAGCATGTTTTGCACTTCCTTTGGAGGAGTGGGAAAGCATAGCAACTCTTGGCTCGTTTCCGGTCAGCATGCGGTAGGACTCTGCGGAAGACTCTGCGATTGCAGCCAGCTCTTCCGGATTCGGGTTCTGGTTCAGACCACAGTCACCGAATACGAATACACCGTCATCGCCGTACTCGCAGTCCGGAACTACCATCAGGAAGAATGCGGATACGAGTTTTGTGCCTGGTTTGGTCTTTAAGATCTGCAGGCATGGACGTAAGGTGTTTGCGGTAGAATGGCAGGCACCGGAAACAAGTCCGTCTGCATCTCCCATTTTAACCATCATAACGCCATAATATGTATAGTCATTCAGGATGGTCTCTCTTGCTTTCTCCGGAGTCATGCCTTTCTTTGCACGAAGCTCTACCAGCTTATCTACATAAGCCTGTGTTTTCTCGTTTTTCTCTGGATCTACAATAGTAGCTTTGGAGACATCCAGTCCCTCGCTGCCTTTCTTTACTGCCTCTTCGCTTCCGATGATGATCAGATTTGCAAGGTCCTCTTTCAGGATCTGTGCAGCAGCCTCATATGTTCTTCTGTCTTCTGACTCTGGCAGTACAATTGTTTTTTTGTCTGCTTTTGCTCTTGCTTTAATTGTGTCAATAAATCCCATGATCTTTTGACTCCTTTCGATAAATTTACTCGATATTCTCATTGTAGTACGCTTTTTGCCCTTTCGCAAGTATAAAATTCAAAACAACTGGACAAAAAATCCAAAACGGAGGAATTCTTGCATTCCTTTTCTGTTTTTGTTACGATAGGGCTATGTGATCCGCGGTTCCTCTCTATTTGGAATCGTGCTATTTTTTTCGAAAGAAGGTACGTTTTATGACCATTACCGCAGTCATTGCAGAATATAATCCTTTTCATAACGGCCATGCTTATCAGCTGGCAAAAGCCAGGGAACTGACCGGGGCGGACTATCTTGTCGTGATTATGAGCGGCGATTTCGTCCAGCGCGGCGCACCTGCGATTCTTGACCAACACGACCGTGCGGAGCTGGCGCTTCTTGGCGGCGCGGACCTTATCTTACAGCTTCCGTGTCACTTTGCACTCGGCAGTGCACAGCATTTCGCACGCGGGGCGGTATCGCTTCTTACTGCGCTTGGCTGTGTCGATTTTCTCTGCTTTGGCAGTGAATATGGAGACACGGCGCCGTTTCTGGAACTCGCTGATGTTCTGCTCCACGAGCCGGAGGAATACCGTGAGCTGCTCTCCGGTCTGCTTCGGAACGGACTTTCCTTCCCGACGGCGCGCGCACAGGCACTTTCCGCTTATTTTTCTGACAGCGCTTCCTTCTCTTCGCTTTCAAAAGAAGAACTTGATACCTTTTTAAAAGAACCAAACAATATTTTAGGCATTGAATATGTCCAGGCACTTCTGCTGTCACAAAGCCGCATTCGGCCGGTAACGATCCGCCGGGAGGGCAGCGGATACCACGAAGGAGCGCTTTTCACACATGCACTCCCTTCTGCTACAGCAATGCGGAATCTTCTTTTTTCCAATCCGCATAAGGATCTGGAACTGTCCGCGCTCGCCTCCTGCATGCCAGAAGCGGTCTTTCACGCTTTTCAGAATGCCGTCGCATCTCATGGACTGTTGACCGCCGATGATTTCAGCCTGCTCCTCGCCGCACGGCTCCTCACGGAGACGAAGGGATCTCTCTCCTCCTGTCTCGACCTCTCGCCGGATCTTGCCAACCGCATCCTCCGCCAGCGCCACGCATGCTCCTCATTTTCAGAATTCGCCATGCAGCTTAAAACAAAGGAAATGACGTATACCCGCATCAGCCGCGCCCTGATGCATCTGCTTCTGAACCAGAAAACATTGTACCCGGCCGGCTATAACCGTGTTCTCGGTTTCCGAAAAAGTGCCGGTGCATTGTTAAAAGAGATTAGAAGACGTTCTTCTCTGCCGCTCATTGCCAAGGCAGCCGACGCCCCGCGGCTTCTTACCGGCGATGCACTTGCCGCCTTTGAGAGCGATATACAGGCCTCTCTTTTTTACGAGACTGTCCGTTCTCACAAAACAGGGACACAGTTCGTCCATGAATACACAAAAAAGCTGGTTCTGTTATAGAACCAGCTTTTTTCCAGCAGCATCATCATCTACTGCTGTGGAACTGTATAGTCCTCCACAAACAGGAAAACATTTTTTGTATCTGCACTTTCTCTTGTAAAGTCAAACTGCATGAAACGCATCTCACCATTCAGTATAAAATTGATCATAACATGATGCATGATGTGTTCTGCTGTTCCCTGTGTGATTGCTTCCATCGTCATCTGCTGTTTTATCCGATTAAGATCATCTATATTGCCAGATGCATAACGCATGAGTATCTTCAAAATCAATGTACAGGATTTCTATATAATGATTTTTAAGAGCTTTTTCATATATTGCAGCCTGAACCGCTTTCTCCAACAACTGAATTCCTCCTTGTTTTCTCATGTACTATTAATGCTTCATAGCACTCCCGCTATAAATTACTTTCATCAGTAATTCCACATCAACAGGCTTAGCAACATGTTCATTCATCCCTGCTTCTTTTGCCTTATTCTGTCCTCCGTGAACGCATTTGCTGTCATTGCAATGATCGGTATTTTCTTTGCATCCTCTCTGTCCAGAGACCTAATCATCTTTGTAGCTTCATAACCATTCATGACCGGCATCATAATGTCCATAAGAATGACATCAAATTCACCAGGTTCACTATTTCTGAACAGTTCAACAGCTTCCTGACCATCCCATGTTTTTGTCACGTCGGCACCTTTTTTCTTTCAGGAAATCCTCTCTTAGCTGCCCGCCGTTTTCTGTTTCCATTTTAATATTTGTACTCATTTGTCTGGCACTTTCAATGGCACGGAGGAGACTTTTGGATTCCGAAGATTCATTATAATGGGTGTAGTGGAACACTGCACTTTCACATAGTTTACAATCTCCACCATTCTTTTCTCTGCTTCTGCTTTTTCTGCGTGGAAGAAATAAAACAGAGAGACTACAGCTACACAGTTTACTACCCCTTTTTTGTCAGCAGTTTTGTGATCGCTCTTTTTAATCGCGGAATATCAATCGGCTTTCCAATATGTTCATTCATCCCGGCCTCCAGACATGCTTTCCGATCTTCCTCAAAAGCATTTGCGTCATGGCAATGATTGGAATCTTTTTGGCATCTTCACGTTCCAGCATACGAATTGCTTTTGTTGCTTCCAGCCCATCCATGACCGGCATCATCACATCCATGATGATGACATCATACTCATCCAACCTGGAATTCTGAAATATTTCAAGTGCCTCTTTTCCGTTTTTCGCTTCTGTAATGTTCAGATGCTCCTCCCCCAGGATTTCATGGGCTATCTCCATATTAATGACATTATCTTCAACAAGAAGCACCCGTTTTCCTGACAGATCCATATCCTGTGAGTAGCTGTCCTTCTGTGAATCATTATTTTCAACCAAATAATCTATCTCAAATGGAACCGTAACCGTAAACGTGCTTCCTACATTTTCTTCGCTTTCCAGTTCTATCGTTCCACCCATCCGTTCAACAATATCTTTGACAATCGAAAGTCCCAGACCGGAGCCACTGAATGTTGTAGTTGACTGTTTGCCTTCCTGCGCAAAAGCATCAAACGCATGTTTTTGAAATTCTTCACTCATACCAAGACCGGTATCTGAACATACAAACTGAAAAACAGCTATATTCCCATCATCGATAATTCTTCGCAATGAACATTCACTGTTCCATGAAAATGATTGTATTTAATCGCGTTGGAAGAAAGATTCATTAAAACCCTGCTCAGATGTACCGGACTTCCAATCAAATATCTGTGGCGGATTGTGCTTGCTTCCACGCCGCCTTCAAATCTTACACCATTCTCATAAGCACTCATTGCAACAACCGTCAGATTATTCCTTAACAGTTCTGCCAGATCAAAGGATTTATGTTCCAACACAAGGGAACCGGATTCCAGTTTGCTGATATCCAGGACATTGTTGATCAGATTTTGCAGATAATCGGCGGACTGAAGTACCTTCTTCCTGCATTCCCTTAACTTGACCACATCATTGTTATATTTTTCAGCGATATGGATCATCCCCACGATTCCGTTTAGCGGTGTACGGATATCGTGCTCATACGCCGGAGAAAGGCTGTTTTTGAAAGATTCGCGCGATGAGCATCTTCCATGCTTTCCTTAAACTGTTTCTGATACATGAGTTCCCGTGATTTTTCTTCCGTAATATCTCGTACGACATAAAGCACATCCACAGCGTTTCCATGTGCATCTCTGCTCTTTACAATAAATCTGGCCAGCCGCCATTCTCCGTTTACTCCCATAAATTCAATCGAAACAGAATTCGTATTACGAAGTCTCTCTGTCAATGTATCAAAGTCAAGAAACTCCCGGTATTTTTCTCTCTCTTCCTGGGCGGCAAATGCTGTTGGAAGCCTTTCCATAACATCATCAATTTTCCCCTTTTGTCCAAGGATTTTTTGCACAAGGTCATGGCCTTTCAAAAGCTCATATGTCCGCTCTTTAACATTGGCTTGTACGATTGTTACATACAACGTAGCAATTGCGGCAATAATCTCTGACCTCTTTGTTGCCTCATCAAGAGCCTTTTTCAACAGTACCGTACTTTTCAGATTTTTCCTCACACATCCAAGATGTCCGCCAACATCAGACAGCAGTGTAATGGAAATCTCATTCTGCCTCAAATCAGGATTATCTACCCCGATGAATCCATTCATCTGATGATTGGCATAAATCGGCACCGCAATCAAGGAACATATTTCCTGTGTTTTTAACAATTCATATTCTTCCGGTTCAGAATTTTTTGTCGCTTCCAGATCATGAATCACGATTACTTCCTTGTTTTCAAATCGTTTCACCCAGTTCGGCATCGAACTGACCGGGATTGCCTGAAGGTTATCTATCTCTGGTGCCACTCCATCGGCACACCATTCAAATGTATTGCTCAGACTGTCCTTCTGATCGGTTTCCCAGTCAAAAACATATACCCGGTCTGCCCCTGTATAGTTTCCAATCGCCTGCAACAAAGAGTGAATGATTTCTGACAGCTCCTGCTCATTTTCCACCTGATCCATAAGCGATATCTGATGCAGGATCGTGTCCATACTATGTAATTTTATTTGATAGAGTTCCTGAATCTCTTTTGTTTTCATTTTCTATCCCCCCCTGCAGTAAAACTATTATGGTTACGTCTGTGAAATAACACCGTAAGAAAGGATCCTGCTACGGCAGGATTCTCCGCCTAAACTTATGCAAAAAAACTGGTTTTATTATACTCTAACACTTTACTGCACACAAGAAAAACATTACCTTTTAGCGTTAAAAGCAAAAAAAGAACAGCAACTGTGCCCGAAGTTCCAGTGATGTGTATCAAAAACGGAAATGGACTTTCGGCAGATATATTTTCTTCTGTTTCTCTGTCTTCAGGATCAGATGGAGGAACTGACAAAACAGACACAGACCCGCAATGATAAGATGCAGCTGATGATGGAACAGATCGTGCTGTCCAATAAGAGCAGCCAAAAAGAAAAAACAGATCGGCAAAAAGAATGAAAACAGCTTCCAGATGCCATATCCAGATGTTACCGCTTTGTGCCTGAAAAGTCGAAGTTGAGGAACATCATATTTTGGAGATCTGAAGATCGCAGGGTGCTGGGTACATTACAGGCGCAAGTTCCATGAGGCACTGGAGGTCATACCGAAAGATCTGAGGAAACAGTCTGTTTTGTACCTCATCATGAACCAGATCCGTGCGATTTACCGGGAGGAAGGAAAGCTTTCCGGTCTTTCATCAGACGAACGGACTGCCCATCGACTTTTACATAATAAATTCCGCTGATCCATTTAGATTCCTGCAGCGCTCCGTTCTTATCCATGTAATACCATTTTCCACCGATCTTCTGCCAGCCAGTCTGCATTTTGCCGTTTTTGTTCAAATAATACTTTGTGTTTTCTATGGCGGCCTTCACATCCACATCCGCAGAGGTATTGCTAGAACAACGGCTGCTACCGCTGAAGTTCCCCGTAATAATTCATTTTTTCTTACACTTTTTATGGGTTGCAAGTAAAATTATCAGTATGTAATATATCATACTATACATTCCTTAAAATTACTATTTTTATTTGCGCAGATGGTAAAAAAGCCGGCAGTGATCCTTTCCATTCAGGATCACTGCGGCTTTTCAGCTGTCTTTTTAGTTTTTAAACGAATGAATCGGAGCCGGGATTCTTCCGGTGCGGTTGACGAATGCCTCGCAGGAGAAGTTGTTGACCGGCATGATCGGTGCATAGCCGAGGAGGCCGCCGAATTCTACGATCTCGCCTACGCCTTTTCCGATGACCGGAATCAGGCGGACTGCCGTTGTTTTCTGGTTGACCATACCGATGGCAAGCTCATCTGCGATGATTCCGGAGATGGTCGATGCTTTCGTGTCTCCCGGGATGGCGATCATGTCAAGGCCTACAGAGCAGACACAAGTCATAGCTTCCAGCTTCTCGATGGTCAACGCACCGTCGTTGACTGCGTTGATCATACCCTGGTCCTCAGAAACCGGGATGAATGCGCCGGAGAGACCGCCGACATAGGAAGATGCCATAACACCGCCCTTTTTCACCTGATCGTTCAGAAGTGCCAGCGCCGCTGTCGTTCCCGGTGCACCTGCGTGCTCGAGGCCGATCTCCTCAAGGATATCCGCAACGGAATCTCCGATCGCCGGAGTCGGTGCCAGGAAAGGTCAATGATACCAAACGGAATGTTCAGCCGCTTGGAAGCCTCCTGTGCAACGAGCTGGCCGACACGCGTTACCTTAAATGCGGTCTTCTTGATCGTCTCGCAGAGTACCTCAAAGTTCTCGCCGCGTACTTTTTCCAGAGCATGTTTGACAACACCAGGCCGGAAACGCCGACATTGATGATGGCATCCGCCTCGGTTACGCCGTGGAAAGCGCCTGCCATGAACGGGTTGTCGTCCGGTGCATTGCAGAAAACAACGAGTTTTGCGCATCCAAGGCAGTTGTTCTCTTTGCTTGCCTCCGCCGTCTTCTTGATGATCTCACCCATCAGTTTGACAGCATCCATGTTGATACCGGTTTTGGTAGAGCCAAGGTTGATGGAGCTGCAGACAAAATCCGTAACAGCCAGTGCCTGCGGGATAGAACGGATCAGAAGCTCATCTGCTGTCGTCATACCTTTGCTTACCAGAGCAGAATAGCCGCCGAGGAAATTGACGCCGACTTCTTTTGCCGCACGGTCCAGAGTCTGTGCAATCGTCACGAAATCCTCCGGCGTTCTGCAGGCTGCTGCGCCGACTAAGGCAATCGGGGTAACGGAAATTCTCTTGTTTACAATCGGAATACCGAACTCGCCCTCGATCTCCTCACCTACGGAAACCAGATTTCTGGCAGTCGTCGTGATTTTGTCGTAGATTTTGCGGTTCAGCTTGTCAAGATTGGAGTCGATACAGTCCATAAGACTGATTCCAAGGGTAATGGTACGAACGTCCAGATTCTCTTTTTCGATCATCTCGTTCGTTTCCTTTACTTCAAACAGATTTATCATGTCGTTTTTCTCCTTCGCTTTAGATACGGTGCATCATATTGAAAATATCTTCATGCTGGCAGCGGATGACAACGCCGATGGAACTTCCAAGCTCCTCCAGATCTTTTGCAAGCTCTGCGTTGGATTTCTCGCTCTTGGAGACATCCGTTACCATCATCATGTTGAAATATCCTTGCACAATCGTCTGAGAAATGTCTTCGATGTTTACCTGGTTCTCTGCCAGATAATTACATACCTTTGCGATAATGCCAACGGTGTCCTTGCCTACGACAGTGATAATTGTCTTCTTCATGTTTCCATTCTCCTTTTTCTGGTTTTATGTCAAAGCCCCGGAAAACCGGTAATGGCGGCCTTGCGAAAAACATGGTATGTAGCTTTATACTTCTATTAATGGTGATACTTCGCTTCTTTTTGCGACAGCCAAGTGAAAATCGCCCGAGCGGTACGGATTATCGCCCGTTGTGACCTCGCAGGCCACGGTTTCAAAGGCCAGTGCCTCGTAATTATTTTCCTTGCTCAGATGGCCGAGCAGCACTTCCTGCAGATTGTCGTGCAGAATCTCGCAGAGGAGATGGCCTGCCGCCAGGTTTGATAAATGGCCTTTCGCCCCGGCGATCCGCTGTTTTAACGGATACGGGTACGGTCCGACCGCAAGCATGTTCTCGTCGTGATTTGCCTCTAACAAAACGGCATCCAGCCCGGTCAGATTCTGAACCGTGTAATCGCTGTAAACGCCAAGATCCGTCGCAATCGCAATCGATTTCCCGCCGGATTCCATGCGGTAGCCGACCGGCTCTGCCGCATCGTGGGAGATTGTAAACGGATGTACGGCGATATCACCCAGCGTAAACGTGTCATCCGCGTGAATCGTGTGGAAAATCCCCTCCGGAAACTTTCCAAGGCTCTTCGTCTGCTGCATCGCCTGAATTGTTCCATCCGTTGCGTAAATCGGAATACCATACCGGCGCGCCAGCACGCCAAGGCCCTGGATATGATCGGAATGCTCATGTGTCACGAGAATGCCGTCCAGCTCCTTCGCGCTGCGATCGAGAACAGCCAGCCCCGCCTCCACGCGCTTTCCGCTGATGCCCGCATCGATCAGAATGCTTGTGGTCTCGCTTCCCGCGAAAATGCAGTTTCCGCTCGAACCACTTGCAATACTACAAAGTTTCATATTTTTTCATCCTATGGTCTAACTGTTTTTTTGTTTCCTCAAAATCGCCGCTGTTGTCGATTTCAAAATCGCAGTGGCTGCTGAATTCATCCTCGGAGAGCTGATTTGCCATGATTTCGCGAACTTCTTCTCGGAATAGCCGCGTCCTTCGATCAATCGCTCCTTCCGGACTTCTTCATCCGCATAAATATACCACAGTTCATCACAAATTTCATCATATTTTTCTTCGATTAAGAGTGCAGCCTCCACAAAGACGTATTCCGTCCCTGCTTTTTCCGCAGCTGCAATGGCTTTTTTGATATACCGTTTTACCGCCGGATGAACGATCGCATTCAGGGCTTTTAACTTTTCTTCGTCCTGAAAAACGATCTCAGCAATCCGTTTCCGGTCAAGTTCGCCGGTCTCTGTGGTGATCTGTCTGCCGAACAGCTTCACAATCTCTCCATAGCATTCGCCGCCCGGCAGCATCACAAGGTAACCTGCCTCGTCCGCCTGGATCACCGTTGCATCATAATTCTGTCCAAGGTACGTGAGCACTTCGCTTTTTCCGGCGCCCACGCCGCCTGTAATTCCAAAAACTTTCATTCTTTTGTATCCTTTCGCTCCTGGTATGAGTGCACTATTTCGCCTCGTACCAGTTGTTTCCTGTGTGCATATCGATCTCGAGTTTGACAGCCAGATGTGCTGCCCCGGTCATCTCCTCTTCCAGGATCTGTTCTGCCTTTTCGAGCTCGTCTTCCGGCACTTCCAGCAGCAGCTCATCGTGTACCTGAAGAAGAAGTCTGGTCTTTAACTGCTCCTCTTTCAGCCGTTTCGCCACGCGGATCATCGCTATTTTAATAATATCCGCCGCCGTTCCCTGGATCGGCGCATTCATCGCAACGCGCTCGCCGAATGACCGCTGCATAAAGTTGCTCGATTTCAGTTCCGGCATCGGCCGTCTGCGTCCGAACATCGTCACGGAATAGCCTTTCTCTTTGGCATCCTCCACGCAGCGGTTCAAAAACTCATGGATACCCGGATACGTCTCGAAATACTGCTGGATATAGGCCTCTGCCTCTTTCCGGCTAATGCCGAGATCCTGGCCCAGACCGAACGAACTGATGCCGTATACGATACCGAAGTTGACCGCCTTCGCATTTCTTCTCTGCAGCGGTGTTACCTCTTCAAGCGGCACATGGAACACTTTCGATGCCGTCATGCGGTGGATATCCTCCGCCTCGCGGTACGCCTCGATCAGGTTTTCATCGCCCGACATATGGGCCAGCACGCGGAGCTCAATCTGGGAATAGTCGGCATCCAGAAAGACACAGCCAGGCTTTGGCACGAAGGCTTTCCGGATCAGACGGCCAAGCTCCATCCGCACCGGAATGTTCTGCAGATTCGGATCGGTACTGCTGATGCGGCCGGTCGCGGTGATGGTCTGGTTAAATGTCGAATGGATTCTTCCATCTTTCCCGATCACGGCCTGCAGACCGTCGGCGTACGTCGATTTCAGTTTGGCAAGCTGGCGGTACTCCAGAATATCGGCAACGAGTTTGTGATCCGGTGCGAGCTTTTCGAGCACATCGCGGCGGTGGAATAACCCGTCTTGGTCTTTTTGCCGCCCGGAAGCTGCAGCTTTTCAAACAGAATCACGCCGAGCTGCTTCGGGGAATTGATGTTGAACTCCTCGCCGGCCTCCTCGTAGATCTGTGCCTCCAGCTCTCCGATCCGCTCCGCCAGCTCAGCTCCGTAAACGGAAAGTGCTTCTTTTTCTGCGGCGATTCCATCCGCTTCCATCTGACGGAGCGTAAACACCAGCGGAATCTCCACATTCCGGTACAGATCCCACATGCCCTGCTCCTTCAGCAGCTTTTCCATGTTTTCCTGTGCGGCAAATACAGCATACGCCTGATGACCTGCATACGACTCCTGCTGTTCCGGCGTCATCTTTCCTGCGGCCGGAATCTTGCTTCCGCCGAAGATCTCTTCCACTGCCGGCACATAGCGGTGTACGTACTCTTTTACGATATCATCGTACGAATACTGTGATTTCAATGGATTTAATAAATACGCGGCAATTCCGGCATCAAACAGATGGGCTTCATCGGCGTCCGGCATATCCTTCAGAAATTCTTTTCCGTCCATGACGCAGAAAACCGGAATCTGCTTCTGCAGCTCAGTCAATTTTTCTTTTAAATAATCTCCGGTCAGGAAACCTTCTGCTGGGAAGTAAACAACATCCGGCTCTCCGCTTCCATACGCAACTGCCATACCGACAAGTGAACGGCTCCGATCTGCCATCGGTCCGTCCTTCGGGGTTTCTTCTGTCAGAAGAGCGGCTCCTGCCTTCTCCTCCTTCGCGATGGTTTCAAAGAGTTCTTCCGCCTCGGAAAAATCCGTTACGGTGCGCAGAAAGACGGCATCCTCTGGTTCTGCATTCGTCTCCTCGAAGCGGCCCAGCAGGTTCTTAAACTCCAGACGTTTGAACATCTCATACGCTTTTGGTGTATAAAAATTCGAGAGTGCCGCTTTTTCACGGTCGAGCTCCACCGGCGCATCGGTATCAATCGTTGCAAGTTTTTTGCTTAATTCCGCCAGATCATAATGATCACGCATCGCTTCTTTTGCCTTGTTCGGTTTGATCTCCTCGAAATGTGCATGCGCATTTTCCAGTGTCTCGTACTGCAGCAGGATTTTCGTCGCGGTTTTCTCGCCGACACCCGGCAGACCCGGGATATTGTCTGCGGTATCGCCCATCAGCGCTTTCAGATCGATGATCTGTTTCGGGAGAAGACTGTATTTTTCCAGCACCTCTGCCGTGTGGTAATTTTCAATCGTCGTCACACGCTTTACGGTCTTTGGAATCCGGATCAGAATGTGGTCCGTTGCAAGCTGCAGCAGGTCGCGGTCTCCGGATACGATCGTAACTTCCATCCTTCCGCCTCGCATTTGCGGCCGAGCGTTCCTAAGATATCATCCGCCTCATAGCCCTCTTTTGTGACAATCTCAATGTCCATTGCTGCGAGCACTTCCTGGATCACCGGGACCTGTTCGCGCAATTCCTGCGGCATCGGCTTTCTCGTTCCCTTGTACTGGTCATACATTTTGTGGCGGAATGTCGGTGCATGGAGGTCAAACGCCACGGCAAGATACTGCGGCTGCTCCTCATCGAGAATTTTAAACAGAATATTCAGGAATCCATATACGGCGTTCGTGTGCAGTCCTTCTGCATTGGACAGATCCGGTACGCCGTAAAAAGCCCGGTTCAGAATACTGTGTCCGTCCAGTAATACGATTTTATCACTCATAATAATCCTTTCAGCCAGGGTAATTCTATCACTTCAAAATAGTGCAGAGCCAGGAGCACCAGAAACAGAACGAGAATCAGCATCAGCACCCGGAAAAACGTATCTTTGTACCGGCGGTGTCTCGCTTCTTCCTCTTTTTTCTCCAGATCGCGTTCCAGAAGTCCTGTCAGATTGTAGGAATCGGGCGCGTCATCCTCAAAATATGCCATCGCACGGTTCACAATAAAATATGTCTCCAGTTCCTCGTGGCATGTATGGCATTTCCGGATATGGGAAATAAACGGTTCCATCTCTTTCTCCGGCATATTTCCCTGCACGTATGGCTGTATTAATTTTTCTGCTTCTTTACAGTCCATAAAATCCTGCTCTCCTTTTGTATCCGGCCAGTGTTTTTCTCTGGCCGTTTTTTCTGCTATCTACCATCATACACTATTTTCTCATAATTTAAAAGAGACAACCCGCCGAAAATGGGTTGTCTCTTGTTCTCTTATAAGATAACTGTTTTCTAGTGGATTTCCATTATGCACGGACAATGTTCGGGGTCTCTTTTCCTGCCTCGAAATCCAGCGCATTCTGCAGTGTGGTCTCTGCAATCGCACGCAGTGCTTCCTCGGTGAAGAATCCCTGATGTGAAGTGATCATAACGTTCGGGAAGGACAGGAGACGTGCTGTGGTGGAGTGCTCCAGAATCTCATCGGAACGGTCCTCGAATACGTTCGGGGTTTCCTCCTCGTATACGTCAAGGCCGACGCCGAAGAATTTTCTTGCACGGATTCCCTCGATCAGGTCGTCTGTCTTTACCAGACCTCCGCGGGACGTATTGACCAGGATCACGCCGTCTTTCATCTTTTTGATGCTCTCGCGGTTGATCATGTGGTATGTGCTGTCCATCAGCGGGCAGTGCAGGGAGATCAGATCACTCTGTGCCAGCAGTTCATCAAGAGTTACGTACGTAACAAAATCTTTTAAGGATTCATTCTGGTATACATCGTAAGCAATGACTTTCATGCCGAAACCGCGGCAGATTCTTGCCATAGCCGCACCGATTTTTCCGGTTCCGACGATTCCGGCGGTCTTCTGATAGAAGTTAAATCCCATCAGTCCGCCCAGGCTGAAGTCGTTTTCTCTTACTTTCGTATATGCTTTGTGCATGTGGCGGTTGACCGTCATGGCCAGTGTCATCGCATGCTCAGCTACAGCCTCCGGGGAATAACCCGGTACACGGCGTACATCAATGCCGTATTTTGCAGCTGTCTTTAAATCTACGTTGTTGAAGCCTGCGCAGCGCATCAGGATCAGCTTGACGCCTGCCTCATGCAGTGCTTCTACGGTTTTTGTTCCGACATCGGAGTTTACGAAGGCGCACACGGCATCGTAGCCTTTGCCAGGGAAGCGGTTCTTGCAGCAAGGCCGGTTTTTAAATATTCCACTTCAATTTCTGGAAACTGCTCTTTGGTTCGGTCGAAAGATTCTCTGTCGTAGCTCTGGGTATCGTAAAATAAAATTTTCATAATGTTTTTCCTCCTCGCTTTGCGGTCATCTTATTGTTCCCGCTTACAGGTATTACTATACTTCATTGTTAAAACTTTGTCAATGTATTATTTGTTAAAATTTTATCAATTAGTAAATTTATTTTCAACATCTTTCACAACAGTACAAATTTACTGGATCACCTCGTCCAGGAACCGGGACGGCTCGACTTTCTTTTCAAACCGTTCCTCCACATAACAGAGCGTCAGCTCTTTCCGGGCGCGCGTCATTCCGACGTAGAACATCCGCCGCTCCTCCTCGATCGCCTCCGCAAGGACTGCTTTCTGATACGGCATTACGCCTCGTTGACGTCAAGAAGATAGACCTTGTCGTACTCGAGTCCCTTGACGCTGTGCAGGGTGGAAACCATAACTCCTTCCGCACTCTCTGCGCGCTGCTTCTGTTTTTCCTTCATCTTCTGCTGGTATTCCTCAATATGTGCAAACCAGCCCTCGATGCTTTTCTGGCTCTTTGCCGCCTCCTGCAGCTCGTCCAAAACGGAAATCAGATCATCCTCTTTCAGATGGCGGTATGCAGCATATTCCTTCACATACTGTTCATAGCCGATCGCATAGCGGATGTAATTGACCGCGCCGAACGGCGATAAATGCGTCAGTGTCGTGATATCCTGCTCCAGTTTGCGGATCCGCTGGCACATCCAGTCTTTTTCTTCGTAATATTCCAGAAGTGCATCGAACGAAACAGTCGCCTCCTCAAAGGCATCCCGCGACAGATAACGGTTCGGGCGGTTGGCAATCTTTAAAAACTCGCCGCGCTTCCGGCTTCCCATCGCAAGATTCAGATACGTCAGCAGATCTTTCGCAATCCAGTGGTCATAGAGATCCGGCAGGGCATCCCGCATCTGGAACGGGATCTGTGCTTCCATCAGTTCCTCTACTGCTGTCCGGCAGCCAAGATTCGTGCGGAACAAAAGCGCCATCTCTTCATACGGACAGCCGTTTTTCTCCGCCTCCCGCAGCTCCTCGGCAACGGCACGCATCTCCTCGCGCGGGTTCTTATATCCCCGGATTGCAACCGGAGCGCCTTTCTCGTTGTTGGTGGAAATCGCCTTTTCATACCGCTTTTTGTTGTGGTGGATCAGGCATTGGGACCGCTTCACGATAAATTCCGTACTACGGTAATTTTTATCGAGCACTACCTGCGCCGCGCCCGGGTAATCTTTCGGAAAATTCAGCATGATCTCCGGCTTGGCCCCGCGGAACTGATAAATCGACTGATCGTCATCCCCGACAATAAAGAGGTTATTTTCCGGCAGCGCCAGCATCCGCACAATCTCATACTGCACGGGGCTGATGTCCTGAAACTCGTCAATCAGGATATACTGAAATTTCTGCTGCCAGGCGCGGAGGACCTCCGGCCGCTCCAGAAAGAGACGTTTGCACTGCACCATCAGATCGTCGAAATCGAGTTTTTTGTTCTCCTTCCGCCATTTCTCATACGCCTCATAGATTTCGCGGAACTTTTCCTGCGGCATACAGGCGGAATAGTAATGTTCCAGCGGGATCTGATTGTTCTTCACAGTGCTGATTTCGCGCGCCAGATTTTCCTCGAGATCCTCTTCCTCCAAGTCTCTGGCATAGTGGTTGACCAGCTCGCGCATCAGCCGCTTTTTCTCTTCCTCGCTTAAAATATTGTTGCCGGACATGCGGTACGTATGGCGCAGAATCGCGTAGAATACCCCGTGGAACGTTCCAAAGGTGACCTGGGTACTCGTCTTTCCCATCGCCTTCAAATACCGCTCCTTCATCTCTTTTGCCGCCGCACGCGTAAATGTTACGACAAGAATACGAGAGGCGGAAATGCCGCTCGTTACAAGCTGGCAGGTCCGCCCCGTAATCACTGCGGTTTTCCCCGACCCCGGTCCGGCAAGGACCATCATGGGGCCGGTGATATGCATCACCGCTTTTTTCTGTGAATTATTATATATCATTTGGATAATTTCTCAATCGCTTTGTCGATGCGGGCAAGAGACTCCTCTTTTCCCAGAACCTCAAGGATTTCCGTTGCGCCGGCCGGTGTCATCTGTTTTCCGGAAAGAGCGGTACGGATCGGCCACATAATATAACCGGTCTTGTATCCTTTTTCTTTTCCGAATGCGCTGAGCATCTCAAAGAGAGCATCATTGCTGAAATCTTCCTGCGCTGCCAGCAGCGGTTTTACTTCCTGAAGAAGTGCAAGGGAGGTCTCCTCGTTTGTCTTCATCTTTTTGTGAGTGTACATCGAAGCGTCGTACTCCGGAACTTCCTCGAAGAAGTCGATGAGGTCTGCAATATCCGGGAATACTTCGATTCTTGTTTTTACCATGGCTGCAATTTTCTTAAAATCGAGCGGACGGTGGATTGTCTTCTGGATATACGGAAGCGCCATCTCATAGAACTTCTCGTCGTTCATTGCCTTCATGTACTCGCCGTTCATCCAGCGGAGTTTTGTCATATCGAAAACGGCCGGAGATTTGCTGATGTGGTGGTAATCGAAGATTTTTACCAGCTCCTCGAGAGAATAGATCTCGCGGTTTCCTTCCGGGCTCCATCCAAGAAGGGCTACGAAGTTGACAATGGCATCTTTTAAGAAGCCCTGATCGATCAGGTCTTCATAAGAAGAATGGCCGCAGCGTTTGGACAGCTTCTGATGCTCCTCGTTGGTGATCAGCGGACAGTGTACGTAAACCGGAACTTCCCAGCCGAATGCCTCGTAAATACGGTTGTATTTCGGGGATGAGGACAGATACTCATTACCGCGGACAACGTGGGTTACACCCATCAGATGGTCGTCGATGACGTTTGCGAAGTTGTAGGTCGGATATCCGTCGGATTTGATCAGGATCAGGTCTTCCAGCTCCTCGTTGTTTACGGTGATGTCTCCGTAGATCTCATCGTGGAAGGTTGTGGTTCCTTCGGTCGGCATATTGAAACGGATGACGTACGGTTTGCCGGCTGCCAGATTGGCCTCTACTTCCTCTTTGGAAAGACCAAGGCAGTGTTTGTCGTAGATCGAGATTTCTTTTCCGCCTACGTTACGCTTGCACTGGCTCAGGCGCTCTGCGTCACAGAAGCAGTAATAAGCGTCACCCTGCTCTACCAGCTGTTTTGCGTATTTCAGGTACAGACCTGCTGCATTACGCTCGCTCTGTACGTACGGGCCGCAGCCGCCGTCTTTGTCCGGTCCCTCGTCGTGTACCAGGCCGGTCTCTTTTAAGGTACGGTAGATGATATCAAGTGCGCCTTCCTGGAAACGCTCCTGGTCGGTATCCTCGATACGGAGCATAAAGGTTCCGTCATCGTGTTTTGCGATCAGATACGCATACAGGGCAGTACGCAGATTTCCTACATGCATCCGGCCTGTCGGGCTCGGTGCAAATCTTGTTTTTACATTGCTCATTTTTCTTTTCTCCTGATTTCTGGTTTTTCTGGAACAATCCTTTTGTCTGTTCCCTTCCACCATTTATTTAGAATGGAAAACAGCCCGGCGTTTCTTCCGAGCTGCACCATCCTTCCACTTTTGCCAGCGGCAATGCTCTTTTTCAGACCTCTACGCCGTGCTGTTTCAAATATTCCATAAAGTCGCCGACGGTAGAAAGGTCTGTCAGTTCGTCGGTGTCGATTTCAATTCCGTACTCGTCTTCTAATGCCATAACCATCTCATAGAGATCCAGGGAATCTGCACCCAGGTCATCTTTAAAAGAGGTATCTTCGTTGATGCTGTCTGCATCACAGTTGAGCTGTTCTACTAAAATTTCTTTTATCTTTTCTAACATTATTCTGCTCCTTCCTGCCTCTACCCGGCAGCCAGTATTTCTTTCGAAAAAAGTGTATCTGTTATTCCGGCATTTGTCAATAGATTTTTCTACTTTTACTGTTCTTCCGCCTGCGCCTCTCCTTCTCCGCTCTTTCCATCCTGGAACACAATAAAGCGGGAGACGCACAGGGCAATGCCGATTTCCGTCAGGATAAAGAGCACCGATGTTCCTCCGTAACTGATAAATGGAAGGGTAATTCCCGTTGCCGGCATCAGTTTCAGAACGACGCACAGGTTCAGAATAACCTGAATGGAAATATGTGCAAAAACGCCGCTCACCATCAGCATTCCATACGCGTCCGGCGCATTCTGTGCAACCACAAACAGACGGTACAGCAGGTAGCCAAACAGCAGCAATACAAGAAGCGCGCCAAATATTCCAAGCTCCTCGCAGATGATCGAGAAGATCATATCGTTCTGTGCTTCCGGAATTGTTGTAATCTTCTGCGTACTGTTGCCAAGTCCTTTTCCGAGAAATCCACCGGAGCCAATCGCATAAAGTCCCTGCAGAATCTGATAGCTGCCTCCGGAAAGCCATTCATAGATACGGTTCGACCGGAAGTCACCGCCTATTCTTTCAAAGATCTGCAGATTATTTTTTAAAATGATAATCGCAAAAACGCCAATTACCGCCGCGCCCGGAATCACACGCGCATAAAATTTTACCTCCGGGTCCGCCAGAAACAAAATGACGCAGGCGATGAGTCCCAGAATAATGGCGGTACTCAGGTTGTCCGTCAGAATCCACGCAGCCAGCGCCTGCAGCACGCCAAGTCCGAGGACAATCGCTTTTGCGCGGATGGTACGCATATTTTTTCCCATCTTCAGGATAATGTATGGCAAATACAAAATCAGCCCCAGCTTTCCAATCTCCGCAGCTGAAGACTGACACCGCCGATCCGGAGCCATCTTCTCGCCCCGTAGGCTTCATAACCAAGCGGCGTAAACCTTACCGCCGCCATCAGAAGGAGACTTCCCCAGTATACCAGTGCTGCAATCCGCTGGAACCATACACTATGATAATCTACAAACTTCGACAATATCACAATCCCCACCAGAACAATAGCAGAAAGCCCCGCCTGATGCGTGAAATAATACATATCATTTCCCTTGAATGTACTGGCCGCCTCGTAGGCGCTCGCGCTGTACAGCATAATCAGTCCGAAGCTGACCAGCAAAATAGTGCAGGCCAGCAGGTTATAATCATAAAAATCCGAAGGAAGTTTTTTCTTCCTCTTTTTCTTCTTTTCTTTCTTCTGGGATGGCATGTTTACTTTCTCTGCATGAAGTTTCCACCTCCATTGTTTTACTCCATTTATTTCAGTGCATAGCCAAGCAGGCTGACAAAGCCGGATTTCGGTCGGTCGTTCCGAGGATAACCTTACGCACCAGCTCCGGATCGTCCGTGATAATGTTGTCCACGCCGCAGTTGACCATCCGCTGCATATCTCCCTGATAATTCAGCGTCCAGGCACAGACTTCTTTACCAAGACTGTGCGCATGCTCTACAAAGCTTTCTGTGATGTACGTATATTTTACAGAAAAGAAGTCCGCCGCGTCCATATCCTCCAGGCCTCCGTACGACATTTTCATCGTATACCCGGTCTTGATATCCGGATTGATTTTCTTTGCCTGCCTGAGGAAATTGTAGTTCATGGAAGTCAGCACACACTGATCCACAAAGTCATTGTCCTCGATGATTTTCACCACTTTTTTGACAATATTCTGGTTGTGGCCGTTGTATTTTACTTCGATATTCAGGTTGATTTTTCCTTTCGCGTACGCGATGACTTCTTCCAGCTTCGGAATCTGCTCGCCGCGGAATTTTTTGTTGAATCGTACACCGGCATCGAGCTGGCTGATTTCATCGTAGGTCAGGGTCCAGATGCTGGCATTCAGACCGGTTGTCCGCTTCAGATTTGTGTCGTGCATAAGGACAATCTCACCATCACTCGTCTCCTGTACATCGATCTCCGCGTAATCCGACATGCTGTCCACTGCATATTTGATCGCGCTCATCGTATTTTCCGGTGCTTTTCTGGCTCCGCCCCGGTGCGCTGACACCGAAATATACTGGGAGGAAGCCGTTGCCTCTGCACGTGTTGCGCGCATGGCATATACAAGATAAACCGTTTCTCCCGCCAGCATGGCGATCGTGAGAATCACCGCCGTTACCGGACCGCAGAAGGTGCGTACCAGCTTCGAGCTCGGCTTTTTCGTTGTCCGGCTCTTCTGGTAGCCCTTTCGGGAGGAACGGATAAAAATCAGATACAGATACGTAATGCTTCCGACAAGGCCGAACGCTCCGCCGATCAGGCTCATCGTCGATTTGACCCAGTCACCGTAGACGATGACGGTACTGACAACGGTAGACGGCGTTTTCACCAGCTTTGCATAGGCAACGACAGCCGTTCCGAAAATCAGATACAAAACCCACGTAATCAGAAAAATCATCACCTGGAAAAAGACGTTGATGCCAAGCTCACGCAGCACGCGTTTTTCCAGTGTCTGGCGCACCCGCAGATGGGTATTTTTCTCTTTTTCCGTCATCATGCACCGGAACGGGATGGTGTAGGAAAACACAAACGAGAACGCGACAAGCAGAATCGTCAGCACCACCGGGATCCAGTATGCCGGGAAGGCATTGAAAATCTTCGTCAGGGAAACCTGAAGCAGTTTCATACTGCGGATGGCGCTGTAGCTGCTGTGCAGCCAAAGGTACGGGAAGCTCGCTGCCATGTAGAAAAACCAGGTCCACGGGCGGGCACGCACAAACTGTGCAGCTCCTCTTCCGCCGGCAAGCATCATGACAGGAACGGAAATCCGTTTTCGTTTCCAGGAGGCCTCCAGAGCCGCCATGACAGCATAGATTTCAAACAGCATACAGAAAAAGAAAACAAGCAGAATTCCAAAAATCAGCAGAAGGGTCAGCGGATGCAGCATGATCTTGTTGAAGTTTTCCGATGTCATATAACTCGTTCCCAGCTGTTTTAAGGAAAAGTTGATCGCCGCATTGGCGAGTCTTGAAACCAGCTGGCTGGAAAACAGGCGGTAGACCGTCTCAAATATCACGATGCTAAGCAGGTTTTTCTGCAAAAGTTTCCATGCCATATTCAGATAAATTCGTATCATTCCTGCATTTTTTACTGCCTTTTTTCTCATCTGCTGTTGTTCTCTCCTGTCAGCCGCAATTCCCCCCGATGAATCTGTATGCAAAAATTACCTTTATTTTTTCTCTTTTGTATTTTACATTTGACACTTCGAGTCTTTTTTGAAGCTCTTTTCTTTCTGTTCATTTTAAACTATCTTCCAGTATAACACAAAACCGGGTCTTTGAGTATTCTTTTTTCTATTTCTGGTTGCACCACTTCTGCAGTTTTTTTACCATGGCGGATGGGCTGCTTACTGTGCCGTCGATCGGCGTACCGAGTTTTTTCTGCCAGGCGAGGATTGTCTGCGGACCGATATAGCCGTCCATGCCGGCCGATGCCCATTTCTGCATTTCTTTTACAAGGGCCGATCCGCCTTTTGGCGTACTGTCCCACTCGGCGGCTGTGATGCCATCACAGAATTTCCGGTTGACGGCCAGCTGATTGCTGATTTTTCCATCCTGCGGTGTGCCGAAAAGTTCCTGCAGACGGCGCGTCAGATTTTCGCCCCAGATTCCGTCCTCTGCGACTGTCTTTCCGGATGACTTTGCTGTCTCTGCCGATTTTTCTTTTGCGGGACCGGCATAACGGCAATACGCTGTATGGCAGTTGACCCAGCCTGCCCCTGAGAGAAGCCGTCCCCAGCTTGTGTTCTGGATTTCCGTCACCGTGTAGCTTCCCTGATCCCGGATCGTTCCGGCAATCCTGCTGTCCGCATCCGGTGCCTGACGGATGTTGAGGGCCGCTGTCTGCACCTGATAGATCCCGGGCGCATACGTTTTTCCTGTTCCGCTGCCTGCTGTTCCCGTTCCTGTGCTCCCTGCACCGCTTCCGATCATCCGCTTCATGCGGTCCCAGTCACCGCGGTTCATGATCTGGCTCGGACAGTATTTGCTGCAGATGTCATAATGACGATAGACTCTTTCCAGCGGAATCCCCGTCTCCCGCATGATCTCCCGCACCAGTGCCGCAGTATTCTCAAATGCTTTTTCATAATTATACCCGGCCTGCACACACATCTCCACGCCGATGCTGTTCTTGTTGCCGTACTGCTGAAACAGATTTTTTCCGCCGTAATTAATGCCGACATGCCAGCACCCCCGGCTGTGCGGTGCCGCCTGGTAGGCTGTGTCACCGTCATCGACGTAATAGTGTGCGGAAATGTTCTGGAAATTCCCGTCATGCTGTGCTCTCGCATGTGCCGCGCATCGGCACCTGCTGCGAAGTTGTCGGTGTTGTGGACTACGATACATTTGGGATTGTTTTCCGCATACGTATTCTGATTTCCAAGATACGACCGATCAATTCTCATATTCTCCCCTTTCTGATGGTTCAGACTGCCCGGCATAACACAGATTTTTTGAAGCGCCGTTCACTCCGGCTTATGGATCTGCTTGATAATCTGATTCACATAATTGCTCAGCCCCGCCACCAGAATCCCCTGCGTGACCGCCGTAAAAACCGCCATCGCCCCTTCCTTCGCCGTCTCAATCTCACTCGTCGCCATCACCCAAACCGCACACAGCACCATGCTGATGCCGCCTAAGATCAGCGGAATGTACTTATTCTTCACCGCCTGCGCCTGCCGCAAAGCAACACCGAAAAAATACAGCACGAACGCAACGACGATGAGTTCGGGCTTTACATAATTCATTGCTTCCATGGAACATCCTTTCTGACTGTTCTGTTTTTGAAAGTCTTTTTTCTATATTATGATGGGATAATGATTTACGACTGGATAAGAATTTCTTACTGTAAACCCAAAAAATCCCACCTGTTTTTCAGATGGGATTTTCCAGTGGTGTGCTGTTCTTTGATTTTTAATTTACTATCTTGTGCAGCAATTCCCCTGACCTGCCCCTGCTGCGGTGCCGCACAGAAAGTCTTTGCATCAAACGACGGATTAAACGCATAAAAGTCTTCGAATTCAATTCGTCCTGTACAGAACGCAGTGCTTCACCAAAACGTGGAAATGCACAACTTCACGCGCCCGCAGGAAACGAATCGGATCAGCTACCTCCGGATCTTTTACCAAGCGAAGGATGTTGTCGTACGTTGACCGGGCTTTCTGTTCTGCAGCGAGATCTTCGAACAGATCTGTTAACGGATCGCCTTTCGACTGGAACTCACAAGAATTAAACGGAACTCCGCCAGCCGCCTGCGGCCAGATTCCGGCTGTGTGGTCTACATAGTAATTAGCAAAACCGGAATTCTGAATTTCTTCCAGCGAAAGATCACAGGTAAGCTGATGAACGATCGTGGATACCATTTCGAGATGAGCTAATTCCTCGGTACCAACATCATTCAACACCCCCGCTACAATTCGGTTCGGTGCTGTGAAACGCTGAGAGAGATACCGCATGGATGCGCCCATCTCTCCATCCGGTCCACCGTACTGACTCATGATAATTTGGGCGATTTTGGGGTTTGGTGTCGTGATGTTTACAGGATACTCGAGGCGTTTTTCATAATTCCACATCCGTCAGCACCCTCCTTTCCGGTTGACTTCCCACGGCCATGGCTGCATAACCCATTCGAAAGAACGGCTCATGCGGTCGTTGGCGGTATCGATCGTGAGCGGGCCGTACTGTTCGGCGTACTGTTTCAGTGCTTCTTTTCGAAGCTCCACTTTTTCCCGGAAAAAGGCAAGTGCATCTTCATCCTCCGGGTGGGTGTCGAGGTAAAGGTTCATTTCAACAACAGCAAAGCTGACCTGATCAATCCATGCGAGCAGCTTTTCACGGGATGGCATCTGCGGCATCATAGGCACTCTCCTCCTCCCTTTCCACAGAATGGTTTACAGAGTTCCGGAAATAAGGTTCCATTTTAATGCAGCGGAAAGATCATAGATCTGTTCAAACCGCTGCATCGGAACGTACGCCATTGCAGGTATCATATGATCTACATGCTGCATTTTCCGCGGGAAATTCCTTGGTTCCATCTTCAGTTCCATATTGTTTGAAGCGGCGCGGCGGTTCTGCATATTGTTCGCACCGCAGCAGCCGCGATTCATACGGGATGAATCCATACCATGTTCCTCTTTCATTTTCTGTTCTTTATAGAGTATGAAGAAAATAAGAAAGTGTCAAAAAAGGCAGCGGTTTCTCTTCCGCTGCCTTTCTGTCATACTAATGAAATTTTCATCAAAACTGCATCTCATACAAATGCGCATAAATCCCGCCCTTCGCGAGCAGTTCCTTATGTGTGCCTTCCTCCGCAATTCCATTCTCCGTCAGCACCAGAATCCGCTTTGCATTCCGGATTGTGGACAGCCGGTGCGCAATCACGAAGGTTGTCCTGTCTTTCGCCAGAAGTTCCAAAGATTTCTGGACGACTTTTTCGCTTTCGTTGTCGAGCGCTGAGGTTGCCTCGTCGAAAATCAGGATCGGCGGGTTTTTGAGGAATACGCGGGCGATAGAAAGCCGTTGTTTCTGGCCACCGGAAAGTTTTACGCCGCGCTGGCCGATATCGGTGTCGTAGCCGTCCGCCAGCTCCATGATAAATTCATGTGCATTGGCCGCTTTCGCTGCGCGGATGACCTCCTCGTCGGTCGCATCCGGTCTGCCATAGCGGATGTTGTCGATGATCGTTCCCGCAAACAGATACACATCCTGCTGCACAATACCGATCTCATCGCGCAGATCCTTCAATTTCACATCGCGGATATCCTTTCCATCCAGCAGAATCCTTCCTTCTGTCACATCGTAAAAACGCGGAAGCAGAGAACAGAGTGTCGTCTTTCCGGCGCCGGAGCTGCCGACCAGTGCCACATAGTCGCCGGCCGGGACATGCAGATTCACATTGCTTAACACGTTTTCCTTCGACTCCTCATAATGGAACGAAACGTTTTCAAAGGTTACTTCTCCCTGCACATTCTTCAGTGGCAGTGCATCCGGCTTGTCCTGGATGTCCGGTGCGATGCTCATAATTTCCAGGAAACGTTCGTAACCGGAATAACCATTCTGGAACTGCTCCGTAAAGTTCACCAGCTTTTTCACCGGATCTGTACAGTTGTTGATGTACAGAAGAAAGGTAACCAGATCCGCCGCCCCAAGCTTCCCACCTGTCATCAGCAATGCGCCGACAATCAGCGAAATAACGGTAATCAGCGTCGAAAAGGCTCCCATTCCCGAATTGTAAATTCCCATATAGCGGTAGCTGACCTTCTTCGAATCGACAAAACGGTCATTTCCCGCATTGAACTTACGCATCTCCTCTGTCTCATTTCCAAACGATTTGACAACACGGATCCCCGAAAGGCTGTCCTCGATCTGACTATTGATATCCGCAATTCTGCGGCGGTTTTCCTTGAATGCACTCTTCATGCGGCTGTTCATTACCAAGGCAAACAGCAGCATCACCACAATAACCACAAGCGGCACACATGCCAGCATCGGATTTACCACAAACAGGATAATCATCGCGCCGATCAGTTTGATAAACGAAATGACAATATCCTCCGGCCCATGGTGTAAAAGCTCACTGATATCGAACAGATCGCTTGTGATGCGTGACAGCAGATGGCCGACCTTCTGGTTATCGAAAAAAGCAAACGAAAGCTTCTGATAATGGCCGAAGATCTCGTTCCGCATATCATGCTCAATCCGCGCCCCCATCACATGGCCGTAATAGGCAATATAAAAGTTACAGTACATTTCAACCAGAACCATAGCAATCATCAGAATACCAAGGCGGATAATCTCACCCGTTGCCTGCTCCAGCGGCTTTTCCACAACCGTACTCGTAATATACCGTACAATCAGCGGAATCACCAGTGTAATGGCTGCTCCAAGCATTGCAAAAAACATGTCGGTAAAAAACAATCCCTTATATGGAATGTAATACCGCGCCAGCTGGCGGATTCTTCCCTTCTCTTTTCCGGTTTCTTTTTCTTTACTCATCCTGTCCTCCCTTTCCGTTGGAAACCATTTTATAATCTTTTCGGAACTCAGACGGTGATACGCCGCATGCCGTTTTAAATGATTTCATGAAATGCTTATCATTTTCAAATCCAACCTGTTTGGCAATTTCCGTAATTTTATCTTCTGTTTGAATCAACAGACGCTTTGCCTCCGCAATGCGGATCTCCTTCAGATAGTTCACAAAATTCACACCGGTATGTTCTTTAAACGCTGCTGAAAACAGCGAATAATTCATACAAATATGGTTAGATACCATTGCCATATTCAGATCTTTTGCATAATTTTCCCGAATATATGAAATTGCCTCTTCCATTTTTTCTTTTCCGGCTGTCTGACTTTTCAGGCTTTCCCTGTAAACGTGTATCCATTCTTCAAACGCATCCAGAAACAGATCTGCATCACGGTACTGCAGAGGACGCGGACATTTTTCCTGTTTTTCCGGCATGCGGTAAAAAAGATCCAGTTCTTTGCAGATTGCTTCCGTCACTGTCAGAAGCTGATAGGGGGAGACCCTCTGATGCGCCGCCTCAAAATACCAGTTCCGCATTTTTCGCAGCACAGTATCTGCCGGTCCGTTGGCACCTGCAGAATAAATTTTTCCTGAAACTGTGCCAGCTCCGGCTTTTCCTCAAAACATTTTTTCTGATATTCTTCCACAGGATTTTTCTGTATAAATGCCATTTCCCGGGCCAGCAGTGCTTCCTGGTATGCCTCTGGAATTTCCATCACAGAACGATGTTCTTTTCCCACTCCGAGACAAAATCTCTCATCTTTTTCTTTCATGATCCGCTCTGCCTCCGGTTCCGGCAGAAGATACAGAACTCCTCCTTCTACGCCTTCCAGCAGAATTCCGCTGCATTTCGAAAACCGTTCCCCATTTGCCTTGCTGGTCAGCAGGATCCGGAAGCTGTCGTTTCCGATGTGGCGCCGGATCCTGCTTTCCATATCCATCCATTCTTTTTCTTCGGCCATTTCTGCATTCATCATCAGATAACGGAGCTGATTTAAAAAGCACCGTTCTTCCTCTTCTTCCGTTTCCCGGGTCTCCGAAAGCTCTCGTTCCAGATTTTCCAGAAGCTGTTCTATCGTCTCCCGCTTGATCGGTTTTAAAATATAGTCCCGAACTCCATGTTTCATCATTTCAACCGCATAGGAAAATTCATCATAGCCACTTAAAACAATAACAACAGGTTTCTGTGACAGCTCCTCCATTTTGTTGACCAGTGTCAGACCGTCCATTTTGGGCATACGGATATCAGTGAACATGACGTCCACCCTCTGTTTTCTCAAAATCTCCAATGCCTCTTCTCCGTTTCGACACTCCAGAATCTCCTCCACCGGCACGCTGCTTCGCCGGATCATCGCCACGATTCCCTGTCGAATCAATTTTTCATCTTCTACAACCAGCAGTGTATTCATTTTCTTTTTCTTCCTCTTTCTCGTCACCCTCTTGATCCATCGGAGAATATTTCCCCCTCGTGATGGAAGATGAATGCTCACCTTCGTATAGCAATGCTCTTTTGTATAAACTGACAGTCCATACTCTGTTCCAAATTGAATGTGGATTCTGTCCTGTACATTCCGAAGCCCGATTCCATGTTTCGGCTGTGTATCTGAATTCAGGCGCATTCTTAGTTTACGTCTCAGAATTGCAAGCTGCTTTTCTGACATGCCTATTCCGGAATCTGTGATTTCAATCTCAAAGCTCTTTTCATGCTCTATTCCTTTGATTTCAATGACGGCGTCTGCATCCAGCTCCTCAATTCCATGTGTGATTGCATTTTCCACAATCGGCTGAAGAGACATCTTGGGGATATCCTGCCGATACAAATTTTCCGGTATCTGAACAGATAATGTAATTGTGAAATCATACCGCAGATTCATCAGTTCCACATAGTTCTGAATATAATTCATCTCATCCTGAACGGTTACCAGAAATTTATTCCAGCGCATATTGTAGTGCAGCATTTCACCAAGTGCTGTTACCGCATCGGAAATCGTATACTCTTCATCAATCTCAGCCATCATCTTAATGGATTCCAGAACATTATAAATAAAATGAGCGTTAATCTGGTTCTGCATTGCCCGGATTGCCGTATCTTTCAGCGCTGCCTCCCTTTTGATGCTTTCCTCGTTCTGTTTCTGAATTCTCTCCAGCATTCCGTTGATACCATAGCTCATTTCCCGCATCTCTTCTGCGCTGTAACAAACCTTTATCTTTGTTGTTCCATTGTCAATCTGACGCATCTCACACAGGACGTCATAAAACTCCTTCAGCAGGCCACGCACAATCAGATTGACCACCACAATCAGAAGCAGCCCGAAGCCGGCAAATTCAAGCAGCATTCTCTGCTGCTGTTTGATCATGTTTCCGGTTGCATCATCCAAATTGGTCAGTGTTACAAACATTCCATTGAGTTTATCGACTTTCCGAAGCACAATTGCAACGTTTTTCCGGTCAATCACCGCGCTCTGCTGACTCTCTTTTCTGTCACGGATTCCTGCCCGGAACAGAATCAGCCCCCGATAGGACTGCCATTTGCAGGCTGCCGCTGTTTTTCCGCAGTCATATAAATTCCAATTTTCATCAACAAAGCAGGCCCAGCTGCTGTCACCGGATCGATAAATTTCGGGAAATATGTCTGCCATACGCATGGATACCTCGATCACGCCAAGCCTTCCTCCGCTTTGATCCCGCAGTTCCCGTACATAAGTCATCAAATGGGAACCTTCTTTTTTTGTACCGGAGATAATATTTTTTTCCTGTATGTCAAAAAACCACTGTCCTCCGCCCTGATAGCTTCGGTACCAGGCGCAGTTTTTCATCTTTTCCTTCTGGTACAGGATCGGCTGCTGCTCCAGAAAACCATCTGCCATGGCAAAAATATGGATCTGGTACAGATCTGGCATTGCCTCCTGCATTTTATCGATTATGCTGATGCTGTTGTTTCGAAATTGCTGATAATAGCTCTCCGAGATCTCCTCTCCCCTCCTGAGATGAAGAAGATATTTTTCCAACGGTTCATACTCCTGCAGCGTATCTACAACCATTGAGCAGGCATTCGCTTTTGCATTCACCTCCGCACAGGTAAGATCTATTGCCGTTACTGCTTCATTTACCCCATGATCTATGGCATTCTTTTTGATACTCCTAAACCCAAAGCACATCATGCCAAAAAGCGGAATAAAAATAAAGATCAACGTTGTTACGGTAAATTTTTCGTTCAGTTTCAGTCCGCGAAACCAGTTTCGCATTTTTCATCCCCCAGTTTTCTTTTCGGTTCTGTAACCTTACTAATTTTACCAGTTTTTTCTTTAAAAAGCAATTTTTTCGGAAAAATTATTGACAAAAAGAGAAGACGGTACACTTTTTTTCCGTGCACCGTCTCTCTTTTCGCAAGACTCATATATGACGCAAAGCATGATTCCAGGGAAACAGCTTTCGTACCATTGTTATACTGTTGTCAGATCCCACGGTTCATAAATCTTTGGAACATCGCTGATCAGACGTTTGGTATACGCTGCTGTCGGGTGAAGAATTACTTCTTCTGCCGGTCCCGATTCCACAAATTTTCCATGCTCCATAATATAAACATTATCGGATACATAGTAAGCAAGACCAATATCGTGGGTGATAAAGATAATCGTCATATTGATCTCATCACGCAGCTTCAGCAGCATATCCAGGATTGTTGCACGTGAGCAGGCATCAATCATAGACGTCGGCTCATCGGCAAGCAGAATCTTTGGTTTCAGAAGGAAAATACGTGCAATCATCAGTCGCTGCATCTGGCCTCCTGACAGCTCAAATGGATATTTGTTTGTCAGTTCTGCGTATTTTAAGTTTACAAAGCTGCAGGCTCTGTCATCAGACGTTCTTTTTCTTCTTTCGGCAGATTTTTGTCACCGCGCATGTTAATGCAATCCAGCAGAACAGAATCTACACGTTTGAACATATTGTAGGAAGCGAACGGATCCTGGAAAATCGCCTGAATTCCCTTCCAGTACTCTTTTTTCTTCTTTCCGTTCGAGATGTCTCTTGGTTTACCCTGGAAATCAATTTCGCCTTCCGTTACGCTGATCAGCCCGAGCAGCATCTTCGAAAGGGTTGTTTTTCCGGATCCGGATTCTCCTACGATAGAAACAAATTCACCTTCATGAAAATCGAAATCAACATGGTCTACAGCGACCGTTTTTGCATCGCCAAAGCCAAACACTTTCGTTACGCCTCTTCCGGAGAGGATGGTTTTAATTCTTTACCATCACGCATTTGCATACACCTCCCGAATCTTTCTCTCAGACATCAGGCAGCGGTACTCTCTTCCGTTCGGCAGTTCGATGACCTCTGGTTTCATACCGCGGCAGGTTGGCTGTGCATAAGGACAGCGGTCTGCGAAACGGCAGCCCTCCGGCGGATGCTTCAGGTTTGGCGGAGTTCCCGGAATTGCAGTCAGCTTCTGTTCTCTTACACCTTCCTCCGGAACGATGATCGATCCCATCAGACCTTTGGAATATGGATGCAGCGGATCGAATACCATTTCTTTTGCGGTACCTTTTTCTACGATCTGTCCGGCATACATAACCATAATATCGTCAGTTACGTTGTAAAGAAGCGGCAGCTCGTGGGTGATGAAGATCATGGATTTGATAAATCCTTTTTCCATCAGGTCTCGCATCATTTTGATAACCATCTTCTGGGAAGTTACATCCAGTGCGGATGAAGGCTCATCGGCAATCAGTACCTTCGGAGAAGGATGGTGGAAATTGCAATTACCGTTCTCTGTTTCATACCACCGGAAAGTTCTACGGCGTGTTTCTGCAGAACCTCTTCCGGCAATCCCAGGATTTCAAAACGCTCTTTTGCCAGATCATAAATGTCTTTTTTCGGCATTTTCGGATCATGCGCATGAATAACATCTTCCACAAATCGAATGATTTTCTGTGTCGGATTTAGAGCATTCATTGCCGCCTGCGGAATGTAGGCAATCTCATTACCAAGGATATTTTTTCTTACATCATCCGGTTTCATTCCGGAAATCTTTCTTCCATCTACAATGATGTCACCGCTGATGTAATGCAGTGGCGCGAAATAATAGCCCATCAGGGACAGCGCCAGTGTTGATTTACCACAGCCGGACTCTCCGGCTACACCAAGGGATTTTCCCTCTTCAATTTTCAGGGAGACTCCGTCTACGGCGTATACATCTTCATGAAAACGAGTTACATATTTCGTTTTCAGATTGTTTACTTCCAGCATTACTTTTCCCATAGCTGCCTCCTTAGTCTCTTAACTGCGGGTTGAATACCTGGTCAAGACCGGTGTTCATCAGGTTAAGAGAGAATGAAATAAGTGCGATTACAAGAATGACCGGGAAATATGCCCACCATGCACCGTTTAAGTGTGCATTGTACTGGGTTGCCCATTGCATCATAAGACCAAGTGTTGCAGTCTTTGTGGTTGCCGGTCCAAGTCCGATCATAGAAAGCTGTGCCTCTGCCAGAATTCCGGAGGAAATCTGGAGAATGAAGGCCATAACAACGTAGGATGCAACGTACGGAAGGATGTCGGTAAGGACAATCCGCAGCATGCTGTGGCCGGACAGTTTGGAAAGGTTTACATGGTCACGGTTTCGAAGAGAAATAACCTGGGAACGTACGGAACGTGTTGTCCACGGCCATGCGGTAATTCCGATCAGGAGTGCCACCATCATGATTCCCCTCTGAGACTCACCTACGCTGTAGGAGATGAGGATCAAGAGAACGAAGGATGGGATAACGGTGAACAAGTTGGTAAAGAACAGAATCAGGTTATCCACAAAACCTCCAAGGTAACCTGCAAGAAGTCCGAGGAACAGTCCGATCACGTTGCAATGATTCCCGCAACCAGACCAATTTTCAGGGATGAACCTGTTGCAGAGATCAGCTCAGTCAAAACATCACGACCAAAGTTATCCGTACCAAGCACGAAGGTCTGACGGTTAATGACATCTTTTTCATTGATATACTGCTTGCTGTCGATGCTCTGAACCTCTTCCAGTTCACCGGTCTCTTCATTTTTCTCGGCAATAATGGTTGGAACATCCTCTAAAATACCGTCGATCTCTTTGTCGAGACGCTGATATTTTTTCTTTTTTGCTGCGATAAGGCCTTTCTGTTCTGCATTTGGGTCATATTTTTCCTCCCAAAGCGCAATCAGACCTTCTGCATCGGTAACATCGATTTCACTGGCATCTACACCGCCGTATTTTTCCAGCCATTCTGCCATCATAGAACGGTTGTCCATTGTCAGTTTGCTTTCAACGATGGATGCGGTTGCATCAACATTCATCTTATACGTTTTGCCGGAATTTACGGTGTCCTGAATCGAAAGATAGGTACCCGGTTTGAAAAAGTTTCCGTTTCCGATCATTGCCAGCGGATCTTTTGCCACAACAAGCGGATAGATGATAATAGTCAGGAGAATTGCCAAGAAGATTACAAATCCTGTCACGAATTTTCCTGAATGAAAAATCTGTTTGATTGTATTTTTCATAGCGTATTCTCCTTTCTAATCCTGCTGGGATGCTTTGACACGTGGGTCAATGACTGCATACAGAAGTTCAACAAGCAGGTTGGCCAGCAGAACCATGATAGTAATGATTAACGTACAGGCAGAAAGCAGCGGATAATCCTGGCCGGTAACTGCTGAGAGCATCGTTGTTCCAAGTCCCGGATAACTGAATACCATCTCAGCTACCAGGTTACCGCCTATCATGGTACCAAGGGACATTGCAAGACCGGTGATCTGCGGAAGCATTGCGTTACGGAACACATATTTCACAATCGTATGATCCTTGATTCCAAGGAAACGACTGTATTTTACATAGTCGGCATTCAATTCATAAATTGACATTGAACGCATACCAATAGCCTGGCCGCCGATCGTGATGATTACGATAGACCAGAACGGCAACTGGTAATGTGAAAGTACAGATTTCATAAAAGCAAGGCTCATATGCGGAATCATACTGCTCGCATAGCCGCCTGCTGCAGGTGCAATATGTAATTTCAGTGAGAAAACAAATAAAAGTACGGTTGCCATACCAAAGGCAGGTACGTTACTGATAAACAGGAATGCCGGAAGGATTGCCTTGTCGAAAACACCTTTCATGTAAGCTGCAATTGCACCAAGCAGGTTACCAAGAATCCATCCAACAATAATGGCCGGAAGCTGTAAACATATGGTCCACAGAACCGAACTGGAAATAATATCGGATACGGTACGCGGATACTGGCTGAAAGAAATGCCGAAATCACCGCGAAGTGCATTTTTTACCCAGGTAAAAAACTGGACATACATTGGTTTGTTAATACCAAATTTCGCTGCATAGTCTTCATATACTTTCTGAATTGCAGTCGCATCGGTCATACCTTCTACCGATTTGGACGCAATAGTTGAAACCGGATCGCCCGGCATCAGACGCGGAAGAATGAAGTTCAGCAGCACTGCAAAGACTAACGTCAAAAGATACCACATGATCTTCTGCGTATAATACTTTTTCATTCCTTTCATAGAAGAACCCTCCTTCTGATTTTGCAAAAGCGGCCGGAGCACCCCGGCTCCGGCGCCTCTGTTACAATTCAGTGTGTGCTTTCTTTCTGTTTGGCAAATCAGCCGTCAATCAGTTCCAGATTGTACAGTGCTGCTACGCCATAACCATCGGTGCAGTCCATCGGAGGAACATTGGTTCCATCGTCTTTCTGCGGATAGTTGGTCCATACGGACTCGTTTACTTCGTGGAATACCTGCGGTCTGTACATCAACGGTACACACGGGCAATCTTCCAGCATAATCTTGGAAAGTTCTGTATAGTAATCTTTCAGTTTTGCATCATCGGTCTCATGAGGAATTGCTGCAAGGATTTCATCTACACGGTCGTTCTGATAATGACCGAAGTTACCACTGAAGTTAACCTCAAGATCGTTGTAATCAGAGCTCATGAAGAAACGGCATCTCATGTACGGGTTGGCAACTGATGTACCAGGACCGGACTGCATGGTGATTTCGAAGTTTCCGGTGCTGTAATCGGTGCTAAAGTTTGCTGCTTCCGGGAAGTAGGTCTCAATGTTGATACCAATATTCTTTCCTGCTGCTGCTACGATTTCAAGGGTTGCATTCCAGTCAGACCATCCTGTCGGGCACTCAGCCTTATAGGAAAGGTTCTTTCCGTTGTACTCACGGATTCCGTCTCCGTCGGTGTCTACGATTCCGGCATCGTCCAGAAGCTTCTTAGCACCTTCTACATCGGCATTGGACCACTGATACTCTTTTAAGGCATCCTGATCCACCATAGCCTGCTCAGCATCGGTCGGGTTCATGACAGAACGCGGAACATCTGCGAAAGTAGGAGACTGTCCGGACATTGCTGAAGAAATAACCTGATCGTAGTCAACTGCCATAGCGATTGCCTTACGAACAGCTACCTGATCCAGTCCTTCTACTTCTGTATTAAAGAACAGGGTAGGCATTGTCATACACAGCTGATACGGTGCTTCATCAACATAGGTAGAAACCGGAAGATCCTGCTCTAACCACAATTTCTGAAGGTCTGTGATGAATATCTGTGCCACATCAATATCACCATTCTGGAATGCGGTGGTAGCTGCTGCGTTATCTTTAAAGATCGGGTGAGAAATATATTTCGGAACCGGAAGCTTACCCCACATGGAATCTGCCTGTCCCCAATAATTATCATCGCGGATCAGAACTACGTTCTGGTCATTGTCAAAGTATTTTTTGTACGGTCCGGAAGTTACCAGATCGTCCATCTTATCCATTTTAATTGCTTCAGCATCGTTGTTGTTTCTGTCAGCTACGGTCTTTAAATAATTTTCCTGCATGATGTAGAGCATCGGCAGATATCTTTCCGCAAGAACCGGGTTAACTGCTTCGCCGGAGTCATCGGTTGTCAGTTTGAAGACTACGGTACTGTCATCCTGTGCAACAACATCTGCAATGTAGCTCTTCATTTCAGCGCCGGTAGAAGAATTGTAATCTACATGTGCATGATAGGTAGCTGCTACATCTTTTGCAGTAACCGGTGTGCCGTCATTCCATTTTGCGTCAGCTTTGATTTTCACTGTGATCTCGGTACGATTGTCGTTCCATACTGGATCTCCGTCTGCAAGCAACGGATACATTTTTGCATCCAGTGGATTCCACATATAAAGAGTTTCATAAACAAGTACACGTGAAGCATCGCCCTGTGCTATAACCATTGCATTGTTTGAGTTTGCGGACATTGGGTTGTAATCGTTGACGGTACCCCACTGCTGTCCTGCGAAGTAAAGAGTTTCATTTCTTGGAGCTCTCCTACCACATCATCTGAACCTGTGGTATCTTCGCTGGAAGCATCTGCTGTGCTGGAAGATGCTGCTGTGGCATCGCTTGATGCATCTGCTGTTCCGCTGGAGGATGCTGTTGCTCCTCCGGATGAACCGGTGCTTGTACTTCCGCTGTCTCCACATCCAGCAAGCATCGTTCCTGCCATTGTCACTGTCATTAACAGTGCAAGGACTTTCATGTTACGCTTTTTCATACTTTTTACCTCCTTAAGGTTTTCGTTCTTGCTTGATGAGTTCATTATACACAAAGGCTGTTAGAAAAACAGTGTCTATTTTTTGTTTTTGGTGTTCTTTTTTTGTTTTGTGTTGGTTGAATTGCTCGTTTTTCCCTTTTTAATCTCCTTTGTTCTGCTCATTTTTCACATATCCATTTTCGCAATATCTGCACTGTTTCGTCATTATGATTATTTGTACCATTTTTCCGTCTTTTCCGACATTTTTCCGTTTCGCTTTTTCCATCTGTTTGTGCTATGATGAATATCGTATCAATTTCAGGAGGTTTTTTCTATTATGAATACTGTTTCTCATAAGTACCGACAGTCAGCGCTTCTGCTTCTGACCGCTGCGATCTGGGGTTCTGCCTTTGTCGCACAGCAGACCGGCATGGATTATGTCGGACCTTTTACATTCAACGCGGCACGAAACCTGCTCGGCGGACTTACGCTTCTTCCGCTGATTGTCTTTTTCTCCTCGTGTAAAAAGCGAACCCTACCTCCAGATGCTTCGTCAGAAAATGGCACACAGTCAAAAACGCTCTGGGCGGGCGGTATTCTCTGCGGCATCGCACTGTTTGCCGCCTCAGCTCTGCAACAGATCGGCATTCAGTACACAACCGTCGGAAAGGCCGGTTTTATCACCGCACTTTACATCGTCCTTGTTCCGGTCTGCGGCCTGTTCCTCCGAAAACGAGTACAACCGAAGGTCTGGCTCGCAGTTCTCATTGCCGTTGCCGGTCTCTATCTGCTCTGCATGACAGACGGATCCTTCTCTTTGCAGAAGGGCGATCTTCTTGTGCTTGCCTGTGCTCTCGGATTTACCATACATATTCTAGTTATTGATCATTTTTCTCCGCTTGTCAGCGGCATCAAAATGTCCTGCATTCAGTTTTTTACCTGTTCGATCCTGTCCGCTGTCTGTATGGTTCTCTTTGAAACCGTAAACTTCTCCGATCTTCTGCACGCCTGGATGCCGATTCTCTATGCCGGAATTCTCTCTTCAGGTATTGGCTATACCCTGCAGATCATCGGGCAGAAAGGATTAAATCCTGCCACAGCTTCTCTGCTTATGAGCCTGGAATCCGTTTTTTCTGTTCTTGCCGGTTGGATTCTCCTTCATCAGGCTCTCTCCGCTCGCGAGCTCTCCGGCTGTATTCTGATGTTTGCAGCGATCGTGCTGGTACAGCTTCCGGGATTTTCCAAAACCAACGCTGTTTCCTGATGCCATTCCTTTTTCAGTGTAAGAAAGATTCCTGTTTTGCGAGCTTCTTTCTTACGGCAGCTTGCTTTGATGACATAATTTCCCTCCGCCGCAGTGTGATCCTGCCCAGAGGGCTTTTTTATGCCTTCCGAAAATTTAACAGAATCTAGTAAGTCCCCTGCTTCCATTTCGAATATCCGCTTGCCCAATATTTTCATAGCATAAAAATACAAAATTCTGCATATTGATTGCAGGATTTTTTAATTCGTGCTACACTGTTTTTATTGTACCAATAAGCACTTATTTTATTAGGAGGTTCTGTCATGCCCGTTTTTGATTTCAGCAATTCCCCGGAAAAAGCAAAAGTTTCCGAATGTACGTATACTGTTTTCCGCACAAACGCACCGTTTACTTCTCCGGATCAGCCGATCCTAATTCTGGATACAAAAGAGAAGGCTTTCCCGCATCATCCCTGTGGTATTTTCACAAACCCATCCAAACGGACCTCGTTTGAATTTAAAGAGGAAGAAGAAACCTTTATTGCCGACATTCTTCAGATCGATGCCCGTTTTGTCAGCCTTTTAAAATGGCTCGGTGAAAACCATATCAATGTCCGCCTTTCCGGTACACAAACATCCGACGGTTATGCAGTTTACAAAATCCGCGAGATCGCTTTCGGTGGCGGCGCAAAGCTTTCGGCTGAGGATGGATTTTTACAGTTTATGATTGAGCGTCTCCTCGCCAGCAATGCACCGGAAGAAGAAGTTGAGGATGAGGATCAGGAGGAAACCGGTGACAGCATGAAGCTCACCAGCATCCAATCCATCACTGATTTTATGAACTGTGCCGGAAGAACGCTGCCGGACAATATCCGCCTTTGGGCTCGTCGAAACCTCGCTGTTGCCCGTTCCCACGAAGTCTCTCCCGAAGAACGTCGTCACGCACAGCGCGCCCTCTCCATGATGATGAATATTCAATGGAAAAGCAACTATTTTGAAGCCATTGATCCAGTGGAAGCACGCCGGATCCTCGATGAAGAACTGTATGGCATGGAACGCGTGAAGCAGAGAATTATCGAAACCATCATTCAGATTAACCGGACTCATACGCTGCCGGCCTATGGTCTGTTACTGATCGGTCCTGCCGGAACCGGAAAATCGCAGATTGCTTATGCCGTTGCGCGTATCTTAAAACTGCCGTGGACAACACTCGATATGAGTTCAATCAATGACCCGGAACAGCTGACCGGAAGCTCCCGCATTTACGCAAACGCAAAACCGGGAATCATCATGGATGCTTTTCCATGGCCGGCGAATCCAACCTCGTCTTTATCATCAACGAACTCGACAAGGCTGCCTCCGGCAAGGGTAATGGAAACCCTGCAGACGTTCTGCTGACCCTTCTTGACAATCTTGGTTTCACCGACAATTACATCGAATGTATGATCCCGACCGTCGGTGTATACCCGATCGCAACCGCAAATGACAGAAACCAGATCAGTGCTCCGCTGATGTCCCGCTTCGCTGTGATTGAAATTCCGGATTACACACCGGAAGAAAAGAAAATCATTTTCTCCCGCTATGCACTTCCAAAGGTGTTAAAACGTATCGGTATGAAAGAAAAAGAATGCATTCTGACTCCGGAAGGACTCGACGCCGTAATCTCCTGCCACGAAAACACAAGCGGTATTCGTGATCTTGAGCAGGCTGCTGAGCATATCGCAGCAAATGCGTTATATCAGATAGAAGTCAACCATGTTTCCTCTGTTACCTTTGATGCAGAAATGGTACGTGAACTACTCTTGTCCTGCTGATCTGCCTTATTTTCTATTTTGAAGGCGTATCAGGGTACGGCGAAAACCAGTGACGCAACAATTCACGCTCTGTGGTGCTGAAATTTTTTTGTATTATTTTAGAGTGTGCTGTAAAATAGTTTCCTGTCCCATCAGTCTGTACTTTCGGGCAGGGAACTATTTTATTTCTCCAGATATTTTCATAAAAGAAAGCCCCTGACACTTTCATGTCAGGGGCTTCCTTTCGGTCAATTCAGAAAATTTATTTCTGCGGACCAGCGGAAACAAGTGCTTTACCAGCAGCGTTTCCTTCGTATTTTGCAAAGTTCTTGATGAATCTTTCAGCCAGATCCAGTGCTTTGGTCTCCCACTCGGAAGCATCAGCATAGGTATCGCGAGGATCCAGGATAGCCGGATCAACGCCCGGAAGTTCAGTCGGAACTTCGAAGTTGAAGTACGGAATAGTCTTCGTCGGAGCTTCGTTGATAGCACCGCTTAAGATTGCATCGATGATTCCACGGGTATCACGGATGGAGATACGTTTTCCGGTTCCGTTCCAGCCTGTGTTAACCAGGTATGCTTTTGCTCCGCTCTTCTCCATTTTCTTAACAAGCTCTTCTGCATATTTGGTTGGGTGCAGTTCCAGGAATGCCTGGCCGAAGCATGCAGAGAAGGTAGGAGTCGGCTCGGTAATTCCGCGCTCGGTTCCTGCAAGTTTTGCAGTAAATCCGGACAGGAAGTAGTACTGAGTCTGCTCTGGTGTCAGAACAGATACTGGCGGAAGTACGCCGAATGCATCTGCGGACAGGAAGATAACATTCTTAGCTGCCGGTGCAGAAGAAATCGGGCGAACGATGTTCTCAATGTGGTTGATCGGATAAGATACACGAGTATTCTCGGTTACGCTCTTATCATTGAAGTCAATTTTGCCTTCTGCATCAACAGTAACGTTCTCAAGCAGAGCGTCACGTCTGATTGCGTTGTAGATATCCGGCTCAGACTCTTTGTCCAGGTTGATAACTTTTGCATAGCAGCCGCCCTCGAAGTTGAATACTCCGTTGTCATCCCAGCCGTGCTCGTCATCACCGATCAGAAGACGTTTCGGGTCTGTGGAAAGTGTTGTTTTTCCTGTTCCGGAAAGTCCAAAGAAAATTGCGGTGTTCTCACCGTTCAGGTCTGTGTTTGCAGAGCAGTGCATGGAAGCGATGCCTTTCAGCGGCAGATAGTAGTTCATCATGGAGAACATACCTTTCTTCATCTCTCCGCCGTACCATGTGTTGATGATAACCTGCTCACGGCTTGTGATGTTGAATACTACTGCTGTCTCAGAGTTCAGACCCAGCTCTTTGTAGTTCTCAACTTTTGCTTTGGATGCGTTATATACAACGAAATCCGGCTCGAAGTTCTCAAGCTCTTCTGCTGTAGGTTTGATGAACATGTTAGTTACGAAATGTGCCTGCCAAGCTACCTCAACGATGAAGCGGATAGCCATACGGGTATCTTTATTTGCACCGCAGAATGCATCTACAACGAACAGTCTTTTGTTGGAGAGCTCTTTTTTGGCGATCTCTTTTACTGCTGCCCATGCTTCCTGGGTTGCCGGATGGTTATCGTTTTTGTACTCATCAGAAGTCCACCATACAGTATCTTTCGAATTCTCGTCCACAACGATGTATTTGTCTTTCGGTGAACGGCCTGTATAGATACCGGTCATAACGTTAACTGCACCAAGCTCTGTCTCCCGGCCTTTTTCATAGCCTTCCAGCTCTGGTTTTGTCTCTTCCTCAAATAACTGCTCATAAGAAGGGTTGTACACAATTTCTGTGGTACCGGTGATGCCATACTTTGTTAAATCGATCTGTGCCATCTTGTAATTAACCTCTTTCCTTTGATAGTAATACTGCTTCATTCTGCAAAATGCAGAAATTTGAAGGTATCCTTTAGAAGAAACCGGACCAGCCGGCCTCTTCTACTCTAATTATACATAAAAGGCCAAAAAAATCAACTGAAAATCTTCCGTTTTTTTACAGAACGTGTCCCAAAATCTGTAAAAATTTTATAAACTTCGATTTTTCGAAGTTTTCTGACAATTGCATTTTTGTACACTTCATCCTGCAAATTGACATTTTTTGATTTTTTATGTTATAATATTAATAATTATGTTCGGAAAGAAGTTTCTTTATGTATTACGATCTGACCCGCGGGAAAATCTCCCGCTCTCTTATCCTGTTTGCCCTGCCGATGATCGCAGGAAATCTGTTGCAGCAGTTTTACAACATTGCCGACACCCTGATCGTCGGACGCGTTCTCGGAAGCAATGCGCTCGCCGCCGTCGGCTCCTCCTATACGCTGATGACGTTTCTGACTTCCATTTTTCTCGGCCTGTCGATGGGCGCCGGTGCGCTCTTTTCGATTTATCAGGGACGAAAAGATCTTTCTTCTTTAAAACTTTCGATTCTCCACGCGTTTCTGCTGATCCTTGCCGTTACGCTCGTGCTGAATCTCGCTGTTTATGCAGGCATCGAGCCGATCCTTACGTTTCTTCGCGTCCCGGATGAAGTCCGTCCCGGCATGCGGACGTATCTTCTGATTATCTTTGCCGGCCTTATTGCAACATCCGTATACAATTTCTTTTCCTGTATGCTGCGCGCGCTCGGAAACTCTTCTGTGCCGCTGATTTTTCTCGCTGTCTCTGCTGTGCTGAACATTGCACTGGATCTGCTCTTTGTCGCTGTACTGCCGTTCGGCATCGCAGGCGCGGCGCTCGCTACGGTTCTTGCGCAGTATGTGTCCGCCGTCGGTATTCTGCTCTATGTGCTGCTCCGCTGCCGCATGTGGCTGCCGTCAAAAAAAGAATGGCGTTTCAACCATTCCATTTTAAAAGAGATTCTGAATCTTTCTTCGATGACCTGCATTCAGCAGTCGGTCATGAATTTCGGCATTCTGATGGTACAGGGGCTCGTCAACAGCTTCGGTCCGGCGGTCATGGCGGCATTTGCGGCCGCGGTGAAAATTGATACCTTTGCCTATCTGCCGGTGCAGGATTTCGGAAATGCCTACTCCACTTTCACCGCACAGAATTACGGGGCCGGAAATCACGAACGGATCCGGCGCGGCACGAAAGATGCTTTTGCACTGAGCGCTGCTTTTTCCATCGTCATTTCTCTGCTTGTCAATCTGTTCGCGCATCCGCTGATGCAGATTTTCGTGAAAGCATCAGAAATGGAGGTCATCGCGATCGGCGTACAGTACCTGCGGCTGGAAGGCTCGTTCTATCTCGGCATCGGATGGCTGTTTCTGCTGTACGGGTATTACCGCGCTGTCAAACGCGCCGAGATGTCGGTTGTTCTGACCGTCATTTCGCTTGGCATGCGTGTGGCGCTGGCATACCTTTTCTCCGCCACGGCGCTTGGCGTTGCCGGAATCTGGATCGCCATTCCGATCGGCTGGGCACTGGCTGATATGACCGGACTTTTCTTCCTGCGGCGTGCATTCCGATCGCAGAAGCCTGCATAAGTTCCGAATCTTATATCGCAGTACGGTTTTCTGCGGATAAATTTCGGAACTGCCCCGGCGTCTGGTGCATGCGTTCCTGGAAGACGCGGTTAAAATAGCTGATATTTCGGAATCCGCAGTCGCTCGCAATCTTGCTGATCGCCTCCTCGGTGGAAAGCAGCAACCGGCAGCTCTCGGCAATCCGCAGGTTATTGACATACGTCACGGCGGAAATATGCATAATCGACTTAAAGAAGCGGCAGAAAGCGCTCTCACTCATATGAAACTGGCTCGCCAGTTCCGCGATTTCGAGATCCTCACAGAAATGAGCATTCATGTATGTGAGGATCTCTTTCATTCTGCTGACACGGTAATTCGTCGAGGCATCCGTTTTTCCGCCGTTCTTTTCTGCCGCACTGTAATATCCCTGCCAGATTTTCAGAAGTTCCGCTTTTAACAGCAGCTCCCAGCCCGGTTCTTTTCTTTCCTGCAGATTTCGGATCTCCTGCATGGCCTGTGCCGTTTTTTCTGCAAGGCGTGTCCCCCGCTCTGTCTTGGATGGAAAACGGATCTCGGAGGACAGCACTGGTTCGATATACTGCTGCTGGATCCGGTCAAGCGATGTGCCGGACAGAAAACGCGGCTGGAATACAACGGCAAGAAACGTAAATTCCTGTCCGTCGATTCCCTCTACCTCATGCAGACGGTTTGCATTGACAAAGGCGGTCTCCCCTTCCCGCAGGAGAAAGGTCTCGGTATCCATATGAAAAACAGCTTCGCCCTTTACTGCATAAAAGAGCTCCACTTCCTCATGCCAGTGGCAGTACACCCGCACGGTACTCTGCAGGTCTGTCTCGAAAACGTGAATGCTCAGCGGAAAAAGCTCATCACCGTGGGGCTGTGTTTCTTTTCGGTAATTCATCTGTGAGAGCATATTTTTGTCTCCTCTCTTGTTTTGCTCTGCTGTCCCAATTGTAACACGAACTTTGCGATTCCGGCAAGTTTCCATGTTCTGCCGGCGAATCGCCCTTCCATGACCGTATTTTTCCTTCTTAAATGATAATAATTATCATATTTTATCAGCTTATTGACATTTCTTTTCATCCGCGCTATATTTTAGATACCCCGATAGGGTATGTGATTTCAAATTTTTCATCAAACTCCAGGAATACAGTCCGGCACGCTTTCGTTTCGCTGTATTCCCGGAAGAAAGCAGGTATTGTATGATTAAAACAGTCTTAAAAATTGATGGTATGATGTGCGGCATGTGCGAATCCCATATGAATGATGTAGTCCGCAAGAGCTGCTCTCCAAAGAAAGTAAACTCTTCTGCAAAAAACGGCGAGACCGTTGTCATCAGCGAAGCGCCGCTCGATATTCCGTATCTGAAACAGCAGATCAAGGACATCGGATATGAGCTGGTTTCGTATACGAGTGAGCCGTATGAGAAAAAGGGATTTTTCCATTTCGGACGATAAGCGGATTTCATGCCTTTCCTTTTGCAGTTTGTGCATCGGAAAAAAGCACCGTTTCAGAAGTTTATTTCCTTTTGGAAATCTGCCTCTGAAACGGTGTTTTCTATTTTTTATCTATGATTTGATCAGCCGCAGCAGCATCCGCAGGACGGCGGCGTTTCTTTCTCCTCTTTTTTCGGAGATTCTGCGCCCAGATCGTACCAGGTCGGGTCGATGTCGAATCTGCGGTTGTTTCCAAGATAGATCGGATGGGTCGGGTCTGAGGACAGGTAGGCGCGCTCGGTCGAAACCTTCCACTGTGCATCCCAGTCAATCTTCGGAAGTGCCAGATCGTAGTGTGTGCTGGCGCGGAAGCCGTCTTCCTCTCCCTCAATTCTTCCCTTGGCGTCTGCCGGCGGCATGGCAAAATCTGCAAAGAAGGTGTTCACACCGTCGAAATGGCCTTCGTTGCTTCTGGAGAAGGAACTGCGGTATACCGCGTTGTTGATATTATCGAAGAGCCAGAGATTCATCTTATCAATCTCTTCCCGCAGCTCCACCGGATACAGCTCCGGCGCGCCTTTTTTGTGCCATGGGCGGAAGTTGACCTCGAAATAAGTGGCCAGCCAGTTGTAATCGTTGTTGACTACCTTTCCCGTCGTTGTGTCGATCAGCGCCGGAACGGTCGTTCTTCCCTGGTAATCATCATCAGCACGGTAATACGCCTCAGAGAGGAACTGATCTCCGAGCACCGGGTCGATGTTGTTTTCATTGTAAACGTATTCCCAGCCAAGGTTTTTCTCATGCGGGGCATGTTCTACCATATTGACGGAAATCTGATCTTCCAGGCCCTCCAGCTCTCTTACGATCGCCGCGCGGTTGGACCAGTGGCACAGCTTTGCCCAGACGAGACGGTATCTCTTATTACCTTCTGCCTTCAGATCGTTTTCACCGTCGCCGAACGGAGTCGTGAAGTGATTCGGCTGTCTGCGGAAATAGCCGTTTTTGTCGATCTCCGATACGGTTTCTTTTGGTCTTACGCGGATTTTTCTTCCATTTACAATCTCATAATCATAATTCGCCATTGATTTTCTGCCTCTCTTTCGCGTGTTCTATCGAATGAATTTTCAAATAGGAAAGCTTTTGTTTTCCTATTATTTCGCTATGTTTTCTATGCAGTTATCATACCATATCTGTCTGGTTACGTCTAATTGCTAATTCTTTGGAGTGGCTATAGGATTTTCTTATAGTAAAAGGCCAGTGCCGCATTCTCTGCAAATGGGCACTGGCCTTGTTTTCGGCGCTTTTTGTTTTTCAGATTTTTCCTTCCCGGCGCAGATACGCCAGAAAACCGTTGCATCCCTCCACGACATCGCGGTACGTCGCCTCAAAATCTCCCGTATACCACGGATCCGCAATATCGCGGCCGGAACCGGTGAAGGAAAGAAATTTGTAAACCTTTCCATCCGGATCATTTTTCAGCATCCGGTTCAGATTGCGGATATTCGCGGTATCCATGCCGATGATGTAGTCGGCGCGCTCGTAATCCTTCCACGTAATCTGCTTCGCGTGATGCGGCACGAGCGGAATGTGCTCCTCGCGCAGTTTATTGACTGTCCCATAGTGCGGCGGATTGCCGATCTCCTCACGGCTGGTGGCGAAGCTGTCGATTTCAAAATTGTGGCAAGGCCGAGGGAATTTACTTTGTGGGTGAATACGCTCTCAGCAAGAGTCGAGCGGCAAATATTGCCGTGACAGATGAAAAGTACTTTTATCATTGTTGCATATCCTCGCATTTCTTAGTTTTTCTTGGTATTTCGGGCTTTGTAAGCCTTTGTAAATTTTTGTTTTCTGGCATAACCTGGTTTATTTTCGCATAATATCGTCCGCAAAAGGTGTAAAATAAGGTGTATGTTTTTCCATTTTACACCTTGCTATTTTCAATTAAAAATCGTAATTACACAACCTGAATCCGGGCAACTTCTTCCCTGGCATCCTCAAGATTTACATGCGTATATGTATTCAGCGTTACGCAGATCTCTGCGTGGCCCATCAAATATTGCAATGCTTTTGGATTCATTCCGGATTTTGCCATGTTTGAGCAATAGGTGTGCCGACATACATGCGGTGTGATAACAGGCATCTGCACTTTGTATGTGTCATTATACTTCTGAATAATATGTTGAAAGTAATGCTCCCAGTGCAGAGAATAACAAATACTTCCGTTTTTATCAAAGTATAAGAATCCACTTTTTCCATCTACCATAGGTTCTGATTTGGGCGAGTTCCGTTTTTCTATTATTTTCCGAAAGCATTCCTCTACATCCGCAGTCATAGGTATCTTTCTCGTTCCACTGGTTGTTTTAGTCTCTTGAATATAATATCCGATTTTTGATTTTTTCTGCAATTGATGATCGATGTTGATCGTATGCTCCTTGAAATCAATATCAGAAATCGTTAAACCACAAAATTCCGAGATGCGAAGACCGGTTTTAAATAAAATGTAGATTCCCTTATAATACCTGCAAAAATGAGGATCCTCTTTCACAAATCGTAGAAACTTACGTTCCTCCGATCTGCTGATTGCTTCTCTTGTCACACTGTCATTCACAACCACTTCCATTAGCTGAAACTGAAATGGATTTTTCCTGATCAGTCATCATCCACTGCCAACTGAAATGCCGGACGAAGAACTCCTCGGATTGAATGGATGGAACTATAGCTTTTCTTTTCTACCTGCTGAAGATGTATCAGCCAACATTTTGCATCCGAAATCCGAACCGTATCAATCCTTCTTTTTCCAAATGGATCTTTCTTCAATAAATTGATAACTGTTCCGTATCCTGCAACTGTAGTAGGTCTGACACCGGTTTTTGTTGATGTATATTTTTCAACCAGTTCCAGTACCGTCATATTTCCGCCATTTGTTGCAATCTGCTCAAAATGGTCCGCCTGGATTTTCTTCTCCATCTCCCGAAGCGACAAAGTACGGTGCTTTCCTTTCGGAGTTGCATCGTTATGGTCTAAGCGCCAGCTATATACGCAGCGCTCCTTTCCCATCTCATCGACATACTTAAATCGATATCTGCCATCAGATAACTGTATTTCTCCATTGTGTAATATACGTCCTCTATGATCTCTCCTTTTTTCACTCATAATATTTTAGTCTCCTTCATCAAATGTTCATTTAACTTGGAAGACCGTCTCGGTTTATTCATTATACCACAAGACCTTTCCTTCGCTAAGATAAAATGAACATTATTTTCATTACTATTTCTTCTATTCTGTCACTTAAACTGTGCTGGCTGTATCCAGATAATCTTCAAACAATTTCCTTTTGAATCGAATATGAGAACCTACTTCCAAAATGAAATCCGCTCCCTCATTTTCACCTGCGATTTGTCTCAATCTCTTTTCTCCAATTCCGTAATATTCTGCTGCTTCGGATATATTTAAAGAATATTTCTCCCAAACAGGTATTGTTTTTTCTGTATGATTCATTCGCAGTCCTCCTCCCTCTGTTCGTATTCAACAACGTTTTCGCTTTCTCCATTTTCATACTTGCAATCACTTCTCTCTTACTTGTGCCTCCAACATACATAGGCGTACACATTTCTAAAATACGGTCATAGATACGTCTTTTATCTAACATAGTCTCGTTTTTTATTTCTTTCAGCGGAAGATTGGTCGTAATGATCAAAGGTCGTCCTGAACGGATTCTTCGATCTATGACGCTAAAAATAATTCCTAACGCATATTCTGAATTTCGTTCCACTCCAAGATCATCAATAATCAAAAGCTGATAAGACGCCAATGCATTGATATATTCCGTTTTGTCTGCCAGTGGAAATATATCATCAATAATGGTATTGAAATTTGTCATCTTTACCATTACTTCTTGCTTAAGAAGTTCATTGGCAATGCACCCCGCAATAAAACTTTTCCCGGTACCAACCGGTCCCCAGAACAAACAGCCTATATGATTTCTTTTCATTTCCTCCCAGTTATCAACATATTTTTTTGCTCTATGCATTACCGTATCTGACATATCTGCATTCTCAAATGTCCACTCTTCCATTCTGCTCTCGTCAAAACAGATGCTCGTATTTCTGCTGACTAATTCCCGGTGCTCTTTGTCTTTAAAATATTTTTGTTCTTCTTCATATGCTTTTCTGTCACAGGCACATTGCCTGGAATGTTTCTTCATTCCCATAAATCCACCCTTGGGGAAAAATGCTTCTTTCGCTTCCCCACAGACTTTGCAGTATTTCAAGCCATCACTGCCTACACATACAGTATCTTCTTCTCTCATCACAAACTCTCTCCTTCCCCATAGCAATAATTTACTTCATGATATTTATTACTTTTATATTTCTCAGTTACTTTACTAGGTGCCACATTTCCGACTCCTGCACAGCCATTTTTACGACCAGATGAAGTTGCTTTTTCGACTCTGTTGCAACCATCTTTTCAACCGCCTTATTCTCAACCAGCTGTAAACCAATCTCATCAGATGGAATTTTTACATATAAATGATTGGGTTTTGAAAAACCACCAGATCTGCGAACCAATAGTCCCACATCATCTAATTCCTTCAATGCTGTTTTTACAGAAGATTTACATTTGCCGATTTGAGCAGACAATTCCTCTATCGGAAAAATCAGATAAACATTTCCATACTTGTCTATCCAGCTATTCTTTCTCGATATCCGTGCCCGGTCATACAAAATCATATAAAGAAATTTTGCAGTTTGGGAAATGCGCAGTTTGAGCAAAAACTTCGGAAACTGGAAGTACTGAAGCATCTGCTCTGACTCCTTCATGTATTCATATTTCATTCTTTTCTCGCCTCGTTTCTGTTTCTAATTGTTGTAAAAATCATTTTTATACCGGCTCAAAAATGTCCTTACACATATTCAAAAGATGAAGGGCATAAATACAGCCTCTTATAGAATACTTGAAAACAAAAAAGCACTCACCTATTTCAGGTAAATGCCTTAGTCAAGCGGATATTCACAATCCGCTTTGCTACTTGCTCATAACCGAATAACTGCTCCGCAGTTTATCAGAAAGATTCAGCCTTCCCCTCCGGGAAAATAATTTTAAACACAAGGCAGCCCTCGGCGTTCATGGCGCGGATGGTGGGCAGGAAGATCTTTTCCATGCACTCCGCAGCCACCTCCGGGGTGTAGTAGGGGTTGGGGGCAATGGTGCCCATG